>Ga0247832_1000025_pt1 | contig 228473 bp, 169 predicted proteins | sample LaCruzMarch2015__10_FD_192407 | JGI IMG/M metagenome (GOLD analysis project Ga0247832, IMG submission 192407) | Freshwater microbial communities from meromictic Lake La Cruz, Castile-La Mancha, Spain - LaCruzMarch2015_4m | ecosystem: Environmental > Aquatic > Freshwater > Lake | place: Spain...
CGGCGCTAGCGTTCATTGACAAGGTAAAAGCTCAGTCAGCTCCCACGGGACGGCTTGTGGCGCGTTTGCGTAGCCCAAATGCGGAACAAGCGGCCTGGGCAGCGTATTGCCAAAGCGTTTGGGCCAGTGGCGAATTCTTGGTGCGGAAGTAAGGAATCATTCGATGTCATCATTTCCACAAGCCTTCACGTCAAGGCGATCATTTTTACGCAGCGTGAGTTATGGATTTGGCGCGGTCGCATTCACTGCGATGCAGCGAAGTCAAGCGATAGCTGCAGATGCCAGTTCGCTGACTCCGAAGAATCCACACTTCGAACCACGTGCGAAGAGAGTACTCATGTTATGCATGGAAGGCGGTCCCTCCCATGTCGATACGTTCGATTACAAACCGCTGCTTGCTCAGCGCGATGGAAAACCGATTGGAAAAGGCAAAGTTCCCAATGGACGGCTAATGAAGTCTCCTTGGAACTTCGAGCAAAGCGGAGAAAGCGGTCTATGGATTTCTGATCTCTATCGTGAGTTGCGTTCACACGCTGACAAGCTCTGTTTAATCAACAGTATGCAGTGCGATATCCCCGCGCATCCGCCAGCGTTTGTGCAGATGCATACTGGGATTTCGACTTCGCCTCGGCCATCGATGGGGGCTTGGGTGCTCTACGGTCTGGGAACGGAGAATCAGAATCTTCCTGGTTTCATCACGATCAGCCCTCCACCTGGTGTCGGCGGTTCGGTGAACTACGGAAGTGCATTCCTACCCGCTTCGTTTCAAGCCACCCGAATTGGTTCAAACAAGCAACCAATTGCCAAGGCTCAAGTTGCCAATCTAAAGAGCCCTCGCCCATCCACACTGCAACAGGAGCAACTGCAACTGATTCGCTCCATGAATCATTCCGCTCAACAGCGTGACCCAGAGAATCCATTTCTCGATGGTCTGATGGAAGCGCATGAACTTGCTTACCGCATGCAAGGTGAATTGCCTGAGGTGATCGACTTGGCGAAGGAATCTTCGAATACAAACTCGCTCTATGGGATCGATCGACCCGAGACAGCCGACTTCGGTAGGCAGTGCCTAATGGCCCGTCGCTTGTTGGAAGCTGGAGTCCGATTCGTCGAGGTTTGTCATGGCGGCTGGGATCAACATCGCAACCTTAAAGAGGATCACGCGAAGCATGCAGGTGCAACCGACAAACCGATCGCGGGACTGCTCGCTGATCTGGAATCTCACGGCCTGCTGAAAGACACCTTAGTCCTATGGGGTGGGGAGTTTGGCAGAACTCCTTACGCGCAAATTGATGACGGTCGAGACCACAACCATACCGGCTTTACGACTTGGATGGCGGGAGGTGGCGTGAAAGGTGGCATGCGATACGGAGCTACGGATGAATTTGGTTACGAAGCGGTCGACAACAAAATGCACATCCATGATTGGCATGCAACCATTCTGCACTTACTCGGACTTGATCATGAGCAACTGACCTTTCCGTACGCAGGGCGCGATATGCGTCTTACCGACGTGAAAGGTAATGTTCACGAGGGAATCATTAGTTAACACGGGCAGTCAGCTTAACGCATAGAGATTGATAGAAGGATGAAGAGGGAACTATGTTCAGCAAGAGAATAGTCATTTTCAGTTTGAGCGGATTGCTCGCAGTATTCGTTGGGCTTGCTGTCGCTAAGCGAGTTTACGCACAGCAGGAGATCGAGAAGCGATTCGAGCAACTCGATGGAAACAGCGATGGAAAAGTCACGCCGGATGAGTTGCGTCAGCCGGCTATTTTCAAAGCCCTCGACATGGATGGAAACGGCGAGATCACAAAAGAAGAAGCCACTAGAGCTGCCTTGCGCGGTCGCTTGAAGAATGCAATTGGTGGAGCCATGGGAAGGAACAACTCGAACGACGAGGTTGTTCCAGCCGAGCCAGCTAAGTCACTTGAAGCTCCGGTTCGCCAAGGACCGAAGCTGATCACTCCCGGGGAGCACGGCATCGGTCGCTTCGTCCCAGACTTCGAATTTGCGGATCTTGAGGAGGTAACGAAGAAGCTACACGGCGACTCGAAAAGCGAACTGACCGTCATCGCGTTTACCAGCACGAGCTGCCCGCTGAGCAAGAAGTACTTACCAACGCTTGTCGACATTCAGCGGGACTTCGCGTCACGGGGCGTCCGGTTCATTTTGGTCAACTGCGTTGCAACGGATAAGTTGGACGAGATGAAAGCTGCGGCCTCACGTTTTCCATCGAATGTGGAATACACATTCGATAAAGACTCACGATTCGCAGCGGATTTAATGGCAACCAGTACGACGGACGTCTTCGTACTCGATCGCTCGCATACGCTTGTTTATCACGGTGCGATCGATGACCAATACGGATTCGGTTATTCCATTGATGCGTCGCGGTATACCTATCTCCGCGACGCGTTAGAAGCCTCGTTGGATCAACGTGCCGTTCTTGTCTCTGCGACTGCAGCCCCGGGCTGTTTGCTAGAACAGAAGCCAGAATCGAAGTCATTGTCCGATGTGACATATCACAACCAGATTTCTCGACTTCTGCAAAGGCACTGTGTTGAGTGCCATCGTGAAGGTGGTGTTGGGCCCTTTGCTCTCGATACTTACGACGATGCCGTAGCTCATGCGCCGATGATTCGAGAAGTCGTCGATCGAGGCATCATGCCACCTTGGTTCGCAGTAACCGACAAGAGTCATTCGACTTCACCCTGGATCAATGATCGTTCGCTTTCGGCATCCGAGAAGGAGCAACTATTCGCTTGGATCGATAACAAAACTCCAGCAGGCGATCCCAAACAGTCCCCAGCACCGAGAAGCTTCGCTGATGGCTGGCTGATAGGAAAGCCGGATGCAGTGTTCCAATTTGCCAAGCCAGTAAAGGTCAAAGCGACGGGTACGATGCCCTATCAGAATGTTGTCGTGGATACCCATTTGGAGAAAGATCAATGGGTTCAAGCGATCGAGGTTCGACCTGGGAACCCTGGTGTCGTTCACCACGTCTTGGTCTTCATCCAGGCCGCAGAAGAGGAAGACGGACCTCGAGATGACGCAGCCGACGAGCGCTCTGGCTATTGGGGCATCTATGTCCCTGGTAACAGCACACTCGTTTACCCTGAGGGTTATGCGAAGCGGATTCCGAAAGGTGCTCGGTTGCGTTTTCAGATGCACTACACCCCGAACGGAGCCGCTACCGAGGATAGCACTCGCATCGGATTGGTCTTTGCCAAAGAGGAACCAAAACATGAGGTGCGTGTCGCCGGTGTTGTGAATGCTGGGTTCCGGATTCCACCTGGGGCTGACAACCATCAAGTCGTGGCTAGCATTAAGAGCGTACCGACCGACATTCAAATTCTTGCGTTCTTGCCTCACATGCACTTACGTGGTAAAGCGGCTCGATACGATCTCATCTCGGGCGGCGAGACGCGCACGATGCTCGATATCCCACGCTATGACTTTAATTGGCAGTTGCTCTATCGCTATGCCGAACCGGTGCTTGTCAAAGCCGGTGACACGCTGCGATTCACTGCTTGGTACGACAACAGCAGTGGCAACCCCGCCAACCCTGATCCGAACAAGGAAGTGAAATGGGGCCCGCAGACTCAAGACGAGATGCACCTCGGCTATGTGGAATACATCGTGCCCGGTTCCAAGCCTGGCGATCCAAACCCGCTATCGCCACGAGGTCGCGCACGCGGAGCTGTTCGAAACTTCTTCGGTGGTTCAGGTTCGCCTGAACCGAATGTTGGCGACGCGTTATTTCAACAACTTGACGCAGACGGAAACGGCAAGGTGTCACGCGATGAAGTCAAGGCGAAGTACAGCAACAACCCAGCGGCATCGACCACTATCTTCGATCGACTCGACACCGATAAGGACGGTCAATTGAACCAGCAAGAGCTTCGTAAGCTCTCCGAGATCATCGGACGGTAATCGAGTCGGGCGAAAAGATATTAGGGCAGAAAAATGAAATACAGCATCAGGAGTCAAGCATGAACCGATTGTTATCAAACTTATTCATCTTTTTGCCCACCCATCTTTTTGCCCTATCTCTCGTCGGCTTTGCGACTGCCGCTGACAAACCCAACATTATCATCTTTCTGGCTGACGACTTGGGTTATGCCGACATTGGCGTCAACGGCTGCAAGGACATTCCTACGCCTCATGTAGATGCCATCGCGAAAGGTGGTGTGCGATTCACGGATGGCTACGCGGCGCATCCCGTCTGCTCGCCATCGCGAGCCGCTTTGATGAGCGGTATGTATCAGCATAGATTCGGTTTTGAGCATAATTCGGGACCAGAGCGGTTCGCATCTCCCGACTTCGGTATGCCTCGCGATGTTCCCTCATTGGCGGAGAAACTAAAGGCACAAGGATATGCAACTGGCATGGTGGGCAAGTGGCATATTGGATTCAAGGAAGGGCTGCGACCTCATGAACGAGGGTTTGATTTTCACTATGGGTTCATGAGTGGAGCGCGGAGTTATTACTCCGACGACCCACGCGAACTTGATCCCATTCTCCGCAACGGCGTGCCGGTAAAAGACGAGAGAGAATACCTCACCGATGCCTTTGCACGCGAGTCGGTCGACTTCATTGTGCGAAGCAAAGACGAGCCCTGGTTTCTCTACTTGGCGTTCAATGCTGTTCATTCACCAATGGAAGCAACCGAGAAGTACGAATCGCGATTCCCGAATATCACGGACAAAAAGCGCAAGACCTACGCCGGTATGCTGAGCGCACTCGATGATGCTGTCGGTCGCGTAATGACCAAAGTACGCGAACTAGGCGAAGAAGAGAACACGCTGATCTTTTTTTATAGCGACAACGGTGGCCCAACCGCTGAGACCAGTTCACGGAATGATCCGTTGCGGGGATTCAAGGGGCAGATGTTCGAAGGAGGCATCCGAGTTCCGTTTGTGATGCAATGGAAGGGCAAAGTTGCTGCCGGTCAAACTTATCGTGAGCCGGTTATGGGTTTCGACTGCCATGCGACTGCTTTGGCCGCAGCTGGGGTCGAGATCACCAGCGATAAGCCGATCGATGGCGTAAACCTACTCCCATTTGTCACAGGCGAATCCAAGGGGCAACCGCATGAAAAACTCTTCTGGCGGGCTGGCCGAAATCATGCTGTCAGGATGGGCGATTGGAAGCTGGTGACAGTCGCTCAGCAAGGCGGCTCGATGCTCTTCAATCTGCGCGAGGACATCGGCGAACAAAAGAATCTTGCAGCGAGTCAACCTGACAAGCTACGTGAACTGCAATCTGCCTTTGCTGAATGGGAAAAGGGAACTCAAAGAGCGAAGTGGGTTCGGCAGGATCAACGTAACGCTCAGGCAGGTGGCGAACTCAACTCTGATCCATCGAACGAAAATCCTCGTAGACGGCCTGCTGCTTCTCGAGTCGATGAAGCCTTCAAGACCGCCGACAAGAATAGCGATGGCAAGCTTTCTCGGGATGAGTATCCCCAACCAGGAGTCTTCAACGCTGTCGATACCGACAAGGATGGCTTTGCGACGCTCGAAGAAGTACGCACCTACTTCCGCAATCGGAATGAGAAGTAAGAAATGAAAACAACAATGCTCACACTATCAGCCGCTTTTGCTTTGGCATTCACCCTCCAGGCCCAGACGCAAACGAATGCTCAAATCGCAGCCGGTGGATCAGATCGCTTCAAACACTTCGACAAGAACGGAGATGGCAAACTGAGCCAGGAAGAGTTTCCGTATCCGTACTTCTACAAACAGCACGACAAGGATGGGGACGGCCTGCTTTCACTCGAGGAGGCGGCGCAAATCAAAGTTATCGGCAAAGCTGCTCCTGGTTTGCCAGAGACGACCACGACACCGACAACGCCACTCACCGTCTCCGATTTCACGCCACGCCCACATGGCGACGAAGCCACGAAGGCTGGACTTAAGACAGACGTGCTCGCCAAACTCGACATCGCCATGCAAAAGGCCGTGGCGAATAAGGAAGTATCCGGAGTTATCGGCCTCATCCATCACAACGGTGAGCGTGGTTACTTCGAGGCTTTTGGCTGGCAGGACATCGAGGCGCAGAAGCTGTTGCCGAAGGACGCGCTCTTCCGTCTCCAGAGCATGAGTAAACCCGTCGTTTCGGCGTGTGCCATGGCGCTCTACGATGCGGAACTGTTCACGCTCGACGAGCCGATCTCGAAGCACTGCCCCGAGTGGGCCGAGCCCAGGGTCTTGGAGAACGGCGAACTCGTGCCCGCTAAGTTGGCCATCACGCCGCGCATGTTGATGAGCCACAGCAGTGGCCTCTATTACGGCGACATCTCCGGTGGACTCCCGACAGCACCCGACCCCGCCAGCCGCACCAGCTTGAAGGCGCTTTCCGAATCACTCGCGAAGCAGCCGCTTAAGTTTCACCCCGGCACCGGCTGGCAATACGGACACAGCATCGACGTGCTCGGGCGATACATCGAGGCCGTCGCTGGCAAGCCGCTCGATGAAGTGATGCAGGAGCGCATCCTCGGCCCGCTGAAGATGACCAGCACCGACTTCTGGGTGCATCCCGAGAACGCCGCGCGCATCTGTCAGATCTACACGCAGCCGAAGCCCGGCGCGCTACAACGCGGACGTGACGCTGGCAAGCTCACGGAGAAGCCCACGCTGTTCATGGGCGGTCAGGGCCTGTGTAGCAGCACTGAGGACTACGAGCGATTCTGCCGCATGATGATGAATCGCGGCGAACTCGACGGCGTGCGCGTATTGAAGCCCGAAACAGTGGACCTCATGTTCCAAAATCATCTCAAACCTGAGCTCGGTCAGAAATACGGCCTCGGCGGCGTGGTTGATGGAGAAGGTCACTACGCTTGGGGCGGCGCGAACGGCACCCAGTTCTGGCTCGATCAAACCAACAAGTTCTTTGGTGTCTTCATGGTGCAGACACAGCGCTATCGCGCCCCGACCTTCCCCGCCTTCAAACGCCTCGCGGACGAATCCGCGGGCATCGCCAGCAAAGGCGGCATGGCCGGACTCGGTCAGGGCGGCGGAGGCGGGACGAGCAGTCTCTTCAAGCAGCGTGACAGAAACAACGACGGGAAACTCGGCCCCGAAGAAATCCCCACCGCGCTCTTTGACCGGCTCGATGCGGACAAGGATGGCTTCGTTGATGTTGAGGAATTGAAGGCGCTTCGTAAGCCGAATTGAGGATCCACTAAGCATGTCGCACATGATACAGTTTTCAACTTTTTGGCTGATTCTACTTTGCACTTTTAGCGGCGCAACCATCTTTGCCCAGTCGACCGCCGCGCCCGATCGCTTCAAACAGCTCGACAAGAACAGCGACGGGACTTTGAGTCGTGACGAGGTCACGGATACCGCCGCGTTTGCTGCTGCAGACGCGGACAAAGACAATCGTGTGACAGTCGAAGAGTATCGCCGCTATGTCGCGAACCGTACGAAAACCAAAGCACCCGCCACAGTGACGCCTGATGATTCAACAACGTCGTCGGCTCCAATGCCTGTTGATGGTAAACCCGTCCTTAAAACCCTTTCCGATTCCGATGCGGTTCGCGATGCTGCGGGGACCGGACAATTGTTCGAGTGCGTGCATGTACCGAGCATCACCGATTTTCGTGAAGGGATGAATGGCTTCGCACTTGTCGATTTGAATTGCGACGGCCAAGTTGACTTGGTTGCTACGTATTCGCCACCCGCGGGTCATGTCCAGTCGCGGCTAGTGGTGCTAATCAATGAAGGCGGGTTCCGCTTCAAGAAGCACGTCATCACCATCCAGGGCAGCAAGCTCGCGATGGACGACTTTGGGCCGGCCGCACAAATTCCAAACCTCGCCGACTTCAACGGCGACGGTTTTCTAGACATCCTGATCAGTCGCAGCTCCACGACGGCTGGGGGACGGAACCGGCTAGGCGTCGAGCCGCTAGGTATCACCTTTCTGCTAAGCGATGGCGGTTGGGATCGATTTGTCGATGTCTCAGAACGGATGGGGGCTCGCAACGAGTTGGCCTACAACCGCCAGATCAGCATCGGCGATGTCAACGGTGACGGTTGGCTCGATTTCGCTGTCGGCTGCGATAACATCAAGAACGCGATCGGCGGCGTGCCGCACAGTCGACTGTACATATTCAAGCCAAACGGACCGAACTTCCTTGATGGGACGTTTGAAGACATTGGCGGAACAGATCTCGTACCCGACTTTGGCGGCTTCTACCATGACTCCGCAAAAGACAAGGCTGGGCCCGGTATCAGTCTGCGAGATCTCGACAATGACGGAGACCTAGACCTCGTGCAAAGCTTCCACGTGGATGTCCGCCAACCACTGGTGCCTTACTGGCCCGGCGAATATCGCCAAGGCGTGATGTGCTGGAAGAATCTGCTGCGAGAAACCGGCAAGCTACGTTTTGATAAGATCACCAACAACGGTCTGCACTGCGAGGCACGACTGAAATACAACCGCGAGAAAGAATACTTCGAACCTGCCAGCGAGGCTCGCGCGCCCGGGCTGCCGTACCTGTCAATCGCCGACGTAAATGGAGATGGCTTGCAGGATATTCTCGGTGTCGGTCCGGACTCTGACTATTGGGCTCCTCGCGTCGAGCACATCACGGGGCGCTTTTGGCGCAACCTCGGTGGGTTCCGTTTTGAAGATCGTACTACGCCAACCGGCTTCGCCTCCTTGAACTTCGGCAACGGTCAGTGGATGGAGTTCTTTCAAGAACCGAAGCCTGCTCGTTGGGCAACGTGGCGACCTGTAGCGAAATACGAAAGCCAGCCAGGGTTCACTCCCAAGCATCCTTCGACGCACAAACCCTACTTTGCTGACTCCGTGTTCGGCGACTTCAACAACGACGGCGCACTCGATGTCGTAGTAATGAATCGCTCGGAGAGTGCCGACGCCCGTTCCATGCTCTACATGGGGAAAGGCGACGGAACATTCGAAATTCAGCCAACCACCTTCAGCGGGCTCGATAGCAGCGGCATTTGTGCTGAAGCCTCCGATCTTAACGGGGACGGACTGCTTGACCTTCTTTTCGCCGCCGATCCCGACAATAGCGCAGGCGTGGGCCAGAAACCCGCCCCGGAACGCTACGAAAGCAAGGTCTACTGGAATACCGGCGAGTATGGCAGCAAAGAAAGCCACTGGCTGCACCTAACGTTTACAGGTCTCAAAGACGCTGAACTCATTGGAGCACGGATCGAACTCACCGCCGACGGTAAGAGGCAGTATCGATGGATTCATAGCAACCACAGTTATAAGAGCGGAGGTCAACTCGATGCGCACTTCGGCCTCGGCAAAGCGACTAGTTCTGAGGTGAAAGTGGTTTTGCTTGATGGTAGGTCCAAGACTTTTGCCGTTGCTGAAGTAGACAGGACACTTCCGCTTGAGGTAACAACGAAATGACACCGTCGATTCGCCTCTTCATTGCTCTTATTTTATTCGCACTCGGAGCGATACTCTGCGGCCAAAACTTTGCCCAGTCTGACGAGGCTAAACTCAGAGCCGGTGAGTACACGCGGACGTTGCGAGTGGGCGATCTGGAGAGACGGTACCGCATCTACATCCCGGCGAAATACATCGCGACGAAACCCACGCCAGTTGTCGTGGTGTTTCATGGTGGGGGCGGAAATCCTGAGAGCATGATCCGGCTGACCGGAATGAACGCGAAAGCTGACGAGTCAGGCTTCATTGTTGTTTATCCGTTTGGTACCGGCAAATTGGCGAATTCCCTGCTGACTTTCAATGGCGGTGATCGCCTTCGTTCCACATAACGTGATTTCAGTCGACATCTTGCCAAGCTATCCGATGACGATTGCCGTCATGGCCAAAGACAATTTCGATCAAAAAACGGGTATGGAGTACGCCAATACGAACATCGGCGATGGCGGCTTTATCTTGAAGTTTAGCGATGGCACGCTTACGAGCGGCGATTGGAAAGCCAAGAAGATCTCATGGGGACCAATAGATCGCGATACGAAGACTCCACGCATCGAAAGCGTAGAAGTACCGAACAACTGGTATGCAGTGGACTTTGATGACAGTGAGTGGGGCAAAGCCAAAGAATACGCCGAAGAGCAAGTAGGTCCGAAGCAACCTTACTTTGACAGCGACTTTAAAGGTGCCAAGTTCATTTGGACTGACGACATCGCACTCGACAATGTGGTTCTATTTCGGCATGTCGTGAAGTCTCCGCCAGATGGGAAGCAGCGAGTTGATTTTCGAAATCTCAACAATGTCATTCCTGAGAATCCACCTCGGGGGCAAGGTCGGCAAGAAGGGCAACGCAGAAATAACGGAGCAAAACGATGATACAACGTTTCGATTTATATTTGATCACATTGCTCAGCTTGCTGTGCTTGAGTGCTTCGTCTGTTCGAGCCGCTGACCAACCCAACTTCATCTTCATGCTATCCGATGACCAAGGCTGGAACGGCCTGTCGGTCCCAATGCATCCTGACGTAGCGGGCTCAAAAGGCGATATCTTTCACACTCCGAATCTGGAAAAGCTTGCGGCGCAAGGCATGCGATTCTCGTCAGCTTATGCGCCTGCCTCGGTTTGCTCACCAACGCGGATCAGTATTCAGACAGGCAAAAGCCCTGCGCAGCTTCACTGGACCAAAGCGGCACCCCCGGTCCCGGGGTGCAAACTGATCGAGCCTCGTTTGATCAAGGACTTGAGTAAAGACGAAGTGACCATCGGCGAACTCTTGAAGCGAGCAGGTTACGCTACCGCTCACTACGGCAAGTGGCACATCTCCGGCGGAGGCCCTGGCGCTCATGGATACGACGAACACGACGGCGACACTGGAAACGAAAACGCTTTCAAGTTTACGGACCCCAATCCGGTTGACATCTTCGGTATGGCTGAGCGTGCGGCCAAGTTCATGGAAAAGAGCAAACGAGAGAACAAGCCCTTCTACATTCAGCTTTCATGGAATGCCCTTCATGCAGCGGAACTAGCCAACAAAGCCACGTTGGCCAAGTACGAAAAGCTCGCGACGAATAATTCAAAGCAGGCGGCCACGGCAGCCATCACAGAAGATCTCGACTCAGGAGTTGGCAAAGTACTGAAGGCTGTCGAACAATTGGGGCTGAGCGAGAACACCTACATCATTTACATGTCTGACAACGGTTCTGGCGGTGGTGGGCGTCGTGGTGGACTAAGCGGTGGCAAAGGTTCCGTTTGGGAAGGCGGTAAGCGTCTTTGATACGCTGTCTGTTCGGTAGCCGAACGGAACGCGTCCGGCAACGCGTTTGCCTTGACGTTTCAGTGCAGCTCTTGCATCAGACAATCGCTCGCGGGTCATTTCGATCTCAAACTCGCTCGCTGCAGCCACAATGTTCGTCATCAATCGACTAGCGGCAGCTCCACCGAATCTTGGGTCCGTAACGACCAACAATTCCACATCATTGCGGTTGAATCGTTCGAGCAGCTCTTGCAGATGAAATAGTCGCCGTGTCAGTCGATCGATACTGTAGACGATCAAGCGTTTCACTTCTCCTGCGTCAATCGCAGCCAGCAAACGCGTCAATTGCGGGCGATCCAACGACTCGCTCGACTCACCTTCGTCCGAGTAAGCGTCGCGAACTTTGTAGCTGAGCTCGCTTGCCAAATCCCAGCAGATCCGAACCTGCGCATCGCATGATGAATAGCTAGTGCGGCTCGTGCGAGACTGTCTCGCATAAATTGCAGTATCCGGTTCTAACTGTGGCATGACATCGATGAGAAACGGGAGCCTTCAGTGATTCAACTGAGAACTTTGCTTGGAGCTAGACTATTGAGGGTCCCACGGGCCGCCTGCGTTCCAATGGGCTATGAATCCCCGCCTAGCTGCGAGGGCCTGAACAACCGGTGACAAGAAGACGCGGATTTCGCTCACTATATCCAAAAACGCATTAGCAGTACCCGTCAGCTTGGACTTGCGAATAAAGGCTGTCCACTGAATTTGCTTGCCTGCATCTGCAATGAACGCAAGGGAAAAAACAAATGGCTCTGCATCGAGTTCGGTGTTTCGATTGGCAAAGGTCTTCTGAATCGCATGACCTAGGACTTCCCCATCGAAGTCAAACTGACGTGCCAGAACGTAGATGTCAAAAAAGTCCTTCATGCGACTGTTGAGTTGGCCGAGTTTGACCATCGCTTCAAACTTCTCAGCGATCACCGTCTCTTTCGGATAGCCTTTAAGACGTGGCGTTTCAAAATCGAACATGGTTGGATAATCAATGATCGTCGCTGTTGGGTAGATCACATCGCCAAAGCCAATATCGATCTGCATGGGCAAACGCGCATTTTGAATCATCGCCACAAATGTTACTCGGACTCCCAAGTACTCGGCATTCTCTTTGATGATCTCTCCGTGAACCGAATCGCTGAGAAACTCTACGCCATCGGATTCGACAGGTTGTCGACATACATCTTTGATCATATCCGACATAGCATCTACGGAATTCTCTGCGCGAGCCAACAGATCGATGTCTCGAGTCGCTCTCGCCTGAGGAGTTCCCCATACCGTAAACATCAGCGCGCCCTTGAGCACAAACCGATCTGCATATTCGGATTGCGAAAGCCGAAACAAGAATCGCTCCATGACGAAGTACTGCATCAACTCTTGAAGCGGCCGTCCCGATTGTCTTGCAAGGTTTTCTAGTCGTCCGCGTACCGACGCCGGAATGTCGCGCGTCATAGTAGCGCCTCGAGATAAGGTCGCATCGTCTTGGCAACCCTAAGCAACGTAGCGTACTCCATGATCAGATCGATTTTCAGTTTGCCATGCGTCATGTAGAACTTGATTGCTTCAATGGCGACATCCATCCCCACCTCATTGCGCCGACAGAAGCAATCGACCAGAGTCTTTTCGCGGGAATAAACGGAAACAGTCGTGCCATCAATCACGTGTTTTTCGACGCCCGTTTTGAATGGTACGTCGGTCAGGCGCGAGACACGAATGGGCGGAAAACTAAGCCTAGGCGGTTCGCAGTTTCGAGGAATCGCGATCCATACCTCATGTGGAATCTGCGTAGTCAGTTGGTGAAAGGAAAGTGCTGACACTAGGTAAATCACTGCCTGCGGAACTTTCGCAGCAACGGTCACTAGATCGGATTGGCTGAGGGAAGGCATATCTGCTAGCCGGTAGAGGCCTCGTGCGAGTTGCTCTACTTGTCCGGAGTCTCGCATTGCATACAGCGTGTTACGAGTGATGCCACTGCGAACGATGTCGGCCATCCGCATGATTCCGCCATTCTGACGAAACAGCTCGGTAGCGCGCGTTGAAGCACTTACCGTGTTAGGTTGAAGCATGGTACAAGATACCTCCTGCAATAGATTTGTGGAGGCAAATTGTACCCTACTGCTCGGTAAAAGTCAAAGTTTAACAGTTAATGAAACGCTAGGCCTCCCAACTTCAATGTGGGATCAGTTACCACTTGCGTCACACAAGGGAGGCAAAAAGTCCTTTGTGAGATTGAGCCATTACCTTAAGGTCATAGATGAGCCGGCCCAAATTTCAACTTTGACGAGTGGTAGCGAACGAAATCCTACCCACAGGTAAACGAAAAGGCTGGTGCTGTAATGGCTCCAGCCTTTCTTCGTTTATCCCCAGTCTTTTCGTTGATCTGTCGCTTTTCCCTTGCAGCGAATTCGGCTCTCTCCGACTCTCTCTACCTCATAACTTGGCGAACGCCTAAAAACCCGATTTCGACCAGAAAGCGTCAAACTGGTCCAAAAGTCTCTCGGATCTCTGTTTTAGCGACCCTGAGGTTATAAGGAAAAGTCTCTAAAAGCTCATAACAAGAGGGTAGAGAAATAGATAACGGATTGGAATGCGCCAGTATTTGCAGAAATCGCCCCCTTAGTCGAAAAAAGCTCATGACCTGGAGGTAGGCATTTCAAATCCGTCTCGTGAGGTTTGACGGTTGGTGGCGAACGAATTCCAGTGGGTTTTGGGAAAGTGAGATTAGGGTGCGCATTGGCGGCGTTAGCAGGCGAATGCTTGGTGAGTCAAACATAGAGATTGCGTCGCGTTAGCGCTTCGCTCGCCTTGGCTTTCTCTTTTTCCTGCTCGGCGATATGCTCCGCTCCGATCGCATTCTCCTTGGCCTTGCTTTCACTCAGCGTCAATTGCTCTTGCTTAACACGCAGTGCAGCTTCGCGGACATAGGACACAGCAGAAATGAGAGTGACACTCGCGAGGAGTAAAATGACGAGCGATGCGAGCGATGCAACACTCGGATTGCGTTGACACCATCGCCATGCCTTAGCGACGCGACTGATTGGCCGAGCTACGATGGGCCGACCTTCGACAAATCGCTGTAGCTCTTCTGCCAATAACTTTGCCGACCCATATCGTCGAGGGAGCGATTTTTCTAAACACTTGAGGATAATCGTTTCGAGATCACGTGGGATGACTGAGTTCAGTAGACGCGGCGCGACCGGTTCCTTTTCGACCACTTGTCGCAGCGTGTCGATGCTGCTTGCAGCTTGGAAAGGTGGTCGGCCTGTTGTCAGCGAGTAAAGGATAGCACCCAATGCATACACGTCGGATGCGGGACCGATGGCGTTAATATGGCCTGCCGCTTGCTCCGGTGGCATGTAGCTCGGTGTTCCCAACACTTGCCCAGAAACAGTCAAGCCGCTCTGGTCGGTCAATTGTTTGGCGAGCCCGAAATCGGTAATGCGTGGCCGGCCTTGAGGGTCGAGTAGAATATTCGACGGTTTCAGATCGCGATGAATTACCCCTTGCTCATGCGCATATTGCACCGCCTGAGCGACCTCCAGCATCATGCGGGCCGATGGGATTGGTTCGAGTGGCCCGCCGTCGAGTTTGGATGCGAGGCTGGAGCCCTCCACATAGACCATGGAGAAGAAATGTTTCCCCTCGAATTCGCCGACTTCAAACATCGGGACAATGCCAGGATGGTCCAGCAAAGCAGCCGCTTTGGCTTCAGAATAGAACCGGTCAACCGCCTCCTTCGAAGCAAATTCTCCGGAGAGGATCATTTTCAACGCAACAATGCGGTTGAGGCTGATTTGACGAGCTTTATAGACTATCCCCATTCCACCTTGGGCAATGATATTCAGTAATTCATAATCCCCGAAATACTTGACGATTTCCCGACTAACGGATTGGTTTGGCTGGCTGCCGCAATCAAGCGTTTGCAATTCAGCTGCGGGCGTTTTGTTAAAACGATGATTGTTGGGTGACGGGTCGGGGGAGGTTCGAAGCGATTCTTCCAAACGAGCAGCCGACAAGCCAGGAAACCGAGCCTGGTATTCAGCGATGATAATCGTTTCTCCTCGAAGGCGACGGATGTGTATTTCGAGCTCGAGGAGTTCGACAAGCAATGGCTGCTTGGTCGGTCCATCCACACGATCCAAAAAGGCTTCAATTTGTGGACGCTCTCCTGCAAAGTACATCTTTTCAAATGTATCGCAGATTGAGTCGATAAGCCGATCGCGCTGGATCGAGTCTTGGTCCACCGGCTGTTGTTCGTCGCTCATCAGGAATCAAGTTGGAGAGATGAAGTGATCATCGATTTTGTCAATTTAGTATGTTAATGCCTCAATCTAGCGATTGCCCGACAGAGTAACAACAAAAAGTTCGGTTTTGCGTCGTTATTCCCAACGAACTGGCGCCTGTGCGGTTTGATCTAATAAGGACTTAAATCAGAATTCGTGTCGGGGTGGACACCTGAACGGGCATTATTACTTTAGAAAGCGCGGCATTACTTCGGTCTCGATCCGTTTGGCTCGTGGATAGTAACCTTTACCTCGCAGGAATTCTGACTGTGGACACGTTTAAATACACCCGCATGGGGATAACGTTCGTATACATTGGACTGGTTTTAATAGTCCTCTCAATCTTTGCGGTTCCACTGGCGGCGGTTTTGCGAGCAACTTGGCTACTACTACTTGTTCCAGCGCTCGTGGTTGCATCGTCGCTACTGAGCATGATTGGCCGAATTCTTTGTCTTTCGGTACCTAAGGAAGTTGGAGCCTCGGGGTTGATATATACTGCCGTTGCTCTTGACGTAAGCTCATTGTTCGCTGCGGTCAGCCGGATGATCCCAGGGCTGCCGAACTTTAGTGGTTTTACTGGACTATTAAGTTTGGCTGCGATGGTCTTCTTTCTGATCTTTCTGAAAAAGCTCGCCGTCTTCATCAACGACAGCGAGTCGGCTGCTCGGGCATCAAGCCTGCTCAATTTGGGCATCGGCTTGGTGGTTGTGATGGTGGCGATGATCGTCCTGCCGCTCGTGTCGCTTCAAGCATTCGCGTTTAGTCCTGCACTCTTGGCCTTCGTCTTAATGGTGGTTGGATTCTTTATCTACAATCGCCTGCTGTCCGGGTTGAGGAAGAGTCTCGCGTAAAAGTAGCCCCAACGGATAGCCTCTAAGCCGGGCCGTAAAATTCCAATTGCACAGGCGGGACGCAGCATGGCCAGCGAAGAACAGAAACTTCCGATGGTAGTTAAGGTACTGATCGGACTGGTGATCCTATTGTTCCTTCTTCCAATCCTGACTATTGGTCCCGTGCTACTGCTGGCGATCAAGAAAGGGCCGAGTGACGTTGCCAATGAGCTATCCGAGTGGGAGGGTCGCTCCGCGCCTGATCTGGCGATGACGACAACCGACGGTGCAATGCTTCAATTATCCGAGTTTCGAGGGCGAGCTGTGATTTTGGATTACTGGGCCACTTGGTGCGGTCCCTGCGTGCGTGAGATTCCGCACTTGCAAAAGGTCGCGGACGAATTCCCTCAGGATTTGGTAGTGATTGGCATCAGTTCTGAAAACATGTCGGTCTTGCAAAAATTCGCGAAGTCGAAGTCACTGCGATACCCAATTGGCGCTGCAGCTAGTCGCGTGCCTCCTTTCACCGATATATCCGCGGTTCCTACAACCTTCTTCATCGATCGCGAGGGAATGATTCGAAGAATCTTGGTGGGTTACCACGAGTATTCGCAATTGCGTGCTGAAGCGTCGGCGATCGTACAATGAATCAGGGAACGGTCAACAACATGGGAAGTTGGAAATGGGAATACTATAGCTTGATGAACTTTTCGAAGCAGCACGTAACGAAGTGCACGATGCCAAACAAGGATCAAAGTAATTGGATAAGACCAAGAGTCGTTTTTGACTGCATGATCTTTCTTCAAGCAGCAGCTAGGCCCATGGGACCTGCTGCAGCGCTCCTTGAGCTTGTCGAAGTTGGCGCACTTGAACTTTTGGTTTCGGACGCAACGAAGGCTGACTTTCTCGTGACTCGTGACAAAGACCACTGGCTTTAGCGGACTTTGCCGGTAGTGAGTAGCGCCTGTTTCAGAGTGGCGTCGGCAGGTGTGCTGGAAAGCCAGATACTAAACAAAGCTTGCTTAAACTTTGTGCCAGCTACAGCGCCTTTGAGCTTACCGTTCTTGCTCACACTCACCCCATGATTTGGAAGGTAGACCATATCGAAGGTATCTCCCTTTGCAATGGCTTCCTTGAAGCAGTCGCGGAACTCGTCAATCTGTTTGCGAATTTCGCGAGTGTCACCACCAGTCGCATTTTTGAAGCCCTCTTCCAACGAGTCAACGAGACTCTTCTGGCTGACGAAGCGTCCCTGCCCCAACGACCTGGCGTCGTTGGTCAGAAAGTTTGGCCAGCTAAAACCAGCCAAACCGCGCAGCGGTCCCGGCCCCCATACGCTTGCCGCATGGGTGAGCAAGTTCCCTCGTTCGCGGCGTTAGAAACTTGTGCGAACCACGACACAAGGTCGCAGGGGGCTCCAACCGCCTGACGGCGAGTGTCTAGCCGACCAAACTTTGCTTCTCATGACACAAGGTCATGAGGGGCAATACCAGCCTGCTGCGCGGCATTCGACAACCCCGCTGAAGCCGCGGTACTAACACAGGACGAACCGTCCTGATGCAGTTTGGCCGCTAACCTAACCCGCTCCGGTTTGACACGCCGGAGCGTCGAATGGGCTTAGGTTTTGACGCGTCGGTCACAATTACCTAATGCAGCAAAACGGTTCGGTAACCGCAACCGGTTTACTTCCATCTGGTCCTCCGATCAAGGCCTGACGTCGTTGCTACTTGGGATGATACCGAGGTCGCCCGGCGTTGGTGGACCCTTTGCCCGAAACGCAAAGTCAAGCAAGAGATCGATGGTCAATCCACTTGGATTCCAGCCAAAGCGACCGAATGGGATCTCGTGGTGGATGAGGTTCCTGTGCCAATTCATTGCTCTGCGTGCTAATGGCAAAGAAGGCGAACAAAGGCGGATCACATCGCTCAAGCCAAACGACTCGGACCCGGAGGAATCGCAGGCGTCGGATCGAGTCCCTCGCGTTGACGATTTTCTGTCCCCTGTCTCCATAGATGAACGCAAGGATCCCTTGGGGGCACATCCTAGCCGAAACAAGAAGCGGTGCAGCGACAAAGGGTTTTTTGCCATGGCGGACGCAGATTATTTAGAAATTCTCGATTGGCTAGCCCGCAATACGGTTGCTGGCAAACGAGGCTCGACACCAGCCGAAGCGCCAGCGATTTTCGAACGACTGGGAATCGTCGGGGTTGCTTGTTCGAACGTAGTGAAGGACTTTGGACGTGTATTTAAGAACGTGGCTGGAAAGTCGACGAGTATTGAGCGAGCGCGCAGTCTAAAAACAGGTCGCAAATTCTATCGAGCCCAGGTCTAGCCTCATTGCGACAAGCGGAACAGTCGGATAACGAGATCGCTCGATGGCGAGCGTGGTTCGTGCTGCGCGCACCTGACATATCTGATGATCCTTTGGAGGAAAAGAGCGACGTTCAAGCGAATCTTCCAAATCTTAGACAAACGAGAGCATTCGAGGACGAGATCAACGCAGCGACAACGCGTCCTCGCTACGATGATCTGTGTCCCTCGAAATCGTAAAAACTTTAGGAGCATTTATGAGTTTGTTAGGCATGATTTTGTTAGCCAATCCGGTGGCAGTAATGTTTTTCTCGTTTCTCTTCGGAATGATGGGAAATGCGATTCTGCGCCGAATGTCTATTTATGAAAGGTTTAGTGATCGTTATCTGTTTTCTGGATCGAAACCATACGAAAGCCTCGGGGCGCTTTGGTACCGCAAAATACTTATGGCAACCCCTTTGCGATTTTTCAACCCAAATATTCGCTTTTCCGCAAATCGAAGTTTAGCGACACTAGATTCGGTAATGATGCATATAAAAACCGCAGAAGTAGTGCATTGGGTTGGATTCGCAGCAATGCTAGCACTCAATTTTGCCGTATGGTGGTACGTCGGTATTGAAATGGCGTTGGCCTACTTGAGTGTTAACGTTTTCGGCAATCTCTACCCGTGCCTGCTTCAGCAATACAATAGGCGTCGCCTCACGAGGGTAATCACTGCCATCAAGGTTCGAAGATAAACTCAAGCAACGAACGTGGCGGGAAAGTCGACGAGTATTGAGCGAGCGCGCAGTCTAAAAACAGGTCGCAAATTCTATCGAGCCCGGGTCTAGCTCATTGCGACAAGCCGAACAGTCGGATACCGAGACCGCTCGATGGCGAACGCAGTTCGTGCTGACGTACCTGACAAATCGGATAATCCATTGGAGGGAAAGAGCGGTTGTGCGTTCAGGCTAATCTTCCAATTCTTAGACAAACGAGAGCATTCGAGGACGAGACCAACGCAGCGACAACGCGCCCCCCGCTACAATGTTCTGTGTCCCTCGAAATCGGCTGTATTGTCCCTCGAAATCGGCTGTAGCCGAAAGGGAGGCCTCGCGTTAGTATTGGAGGACTGAGGCGTTATATTCTTCACGATATCATTGGTTGTGCATTATGCCTGTCTTCACGGACTTGGATCGTCGTATTCTGGAACCGCCCTTTGAATTAGCTGAGTATCAACGACGATTGCCTGAGGCAGTGAAAGTCGCCAGCAAGATACCTCTCGTCCATGTTGACAATCGGTTTGAGGCGATTCTTGCCACACTCCGTACGTAATACCGACTGCGGAGGGACCGTCCAGCCAACAATCCGAGGACCTATTGGGCTATCGTCGTTCGGTCTATTTTTATGCGGGACGGGCATGTCCGCGATTTGGAAATGTTGCCCTTGCGTATTCACCCAAGTGCGAAGAGGGCCAAAGCGGCTCGGTGACACCTTTCGATTCGGGGGACTTGTAAATCCAAAAAAGCACATCAAGATCAGACTTGTTCCTGATGACGAAAATCCTGCGAGGATTGAATACGGCAAGAAATCCACTCTCGAATTATCGGAATGGCGTGAAGTACTTTCTCGTGTTCTTGCAGCCTATTTTGATCGTGACATCGACTATTGGACCGGGTATCCAGCTCGCCACGATCCCGAAAATCTTTACGACCGTTGGAATTCCTATCAAGCGTGGTCGTTTGAAGTTCGGTTTTATGAACCCCAGCCAGTCCTCAAACGCGTTGCTTGGACTGCCGACGAGAGTACAATGAATTGCCTTCGCCGGATGTTGAATGAACAGCCTGTAACGATTCCAGGGGATCCGCCGACAATTCTGGATCAAGTATTTGCAGTACCGGCACTTGATCCTGCGGGGTCACCAACGTTTTGTGCCACAATGGAGCAATGGGTCATCGCCGAGGTTGGATCATTAGCTTTTTGAACAGTGAAATCGAAATTGTTGGATTCAACGGCCGACCGTTGGTCGAGTGTGGCCGCGCTCTGCCAATCGCTCATCGCATTAGCGACGGAACCCATGCCGTACTCGATCTTACCGTTGGCGTCAACCGCCTGCATTGGCACTCCGAAGAAGAAGCGACAGCCTTTGCAGCCGAGCATCGCTGGACCAAGTTTCGGACTTCTGCGGGGATTCCGAAATGTTGTATGGACGATCATGGAATGCTTCTCACTCAGCCGATTGTTGCGTACACCAACCAATCGCTTCTTGATAACGCTGATCGCCCGTTTCGTCCCGAATCCTGGTGTAACGACTATCTTATGTGGAAGAAACTAGAGAATTTCCACGACGAATATCAAGCCACCTGCAGTTCCTCTGAAACGATTGCGTCGTTGATGAATTATTGGGCCGAGGGATTGTTGAATCGCTTTGATGCGATGGCGCGGCTCGGCCGCGACAGTGAGTACTTGTGTCGGATTGCAGACTTCGCTCTGTGCGCTGCGAACGATCGAACGATGCGATGGAGTGCCTATTTACGTTACACTTTGAAGCTTCAGCCAGAGAAAGCTCAGCGGACGTTCGAAACGATGATCAAGCATGAATTCCCTGGTGTTACTTGGGACAATTTTATTGATGGTCGAAGAAAGCTGTCCGATTCGATTCACAGCAGCCTGCAAACGAATGCTACTCCATCTCAAACTGCTACCGTATCGTCATCCGGCATTGCCACCGCGCTACCAAAGGTCCGTGGAATTGCAGCCGCGATTGCAGTTCCTTTTGAGCAATTGATCAAGTCATGAGTGAATCGCCTCAGATCGTAACATTTTACAGTTACAAAGGAGGAGTGGGGCGAAGTATGGCGGTCCTCAACGTCGCCTACGCCTTGGCTGACCAAGGGCACAACGTTCTCGTTTTGGACATGGACTTGGAAGCACCCGGACTGAGCGGGTTTCTTTACCGAAACCAAGAGATTGCTTCCACCGCACGCTGTGACATCGTTGATCTAATCGCCTGGGCCACGTCGGCGTCACGTTTGACTGAGCCACTTGAACAAGCCGCACTACCGCCGGCTTCCGATTACATTGTTCCGGTACCGCCAGAGAAAATCGGGAGTGAGCCACAACTCGGTGGTCTCGGACGATTGGACGTCATTCCGGTAGATGAAGGCCGCGACTACTACAGTCGAATGACTGGGCTAGGAATTGGGAGCCTGGACCGAACCGAGTTGATTCGAATCGGCAGCCTTCTGCGTGCTTGGCTAAAGGGCCGGACCTTTACCGAGTCCGTGCCAGAGTACTACGGGATTCCAGCTCCAACGCATCACTATGATTTCATTCTCATCGATAGTCGTACGGGTGTCACGGAGATCGGTGGGCTTTGCATCGGCCCTCTATCTGACAATCTGGTAGTGTTGACGGCTTTGAATGATCAGAACGTCAATGGCACCAAGCAGTTTCTGAATGAAGTGGGAGTCCTTGGCAATGCTTCGGGCGGGCGTTTAGACCCCAAACCGACTTTGATTGTGGCCAGCCCAGTTCCTGCGGGAGAAGTCAATACAAAGAAGGAGCGTCTCAAAAGACTGAAAGAGGCGGTCGGCCCAATCGTTGTGAAGCTATCGTATCACCCGCAATTGGCATTGTTTGAAACGATCTTTGTTCGCGACTACCAAGACGAGTATCTCACAAACGAATATTTACAGCTTGTCGAGTTGGTTTCCCAATTTGGTAGCAAAACCGAATCACCCGTTCGTGTACGGGATTTTTTCAACCTTTCCGAAGACCAGCAACGAGACAAAATCCGACCGTTGCTAGTCAGCAGAAACCGAGACCAAGTTGCTCAACTTGCTGTTTTGTCAGAGTTGTTTGGAGAAGCAATACAAGACGACAAAAACGACCAATTGGATGCTGATTTTGCATTGCTCGACCGGTGGTTGCTAATTACCGCCCGGTTCGATGTTCAGCGTGCCAACCTTTCCATGCGAAAGAGAGCCTCGCTGCTCATGAAATGGGTTGGGCTAACGAGTGATTCGAACCTCGGACGATTGCGTTTTGAAGCCGCCCAAAGTGCATTTGCCGCAATTGGTGAATCACCTAAATCTACGAAAGTTGAGATGTCGAACTGCTACCTGGACTGGGGGAATGCATTATTAGGGCTAGCCAAGCAGAAATCAGGCGATGAGGCTAACGGTCTGTTCAAGCTTGCCCGTGAGAAGTTGATCGAATCGGAGTCACTATCACCTGGTAGCGGTGCGTACAATCTCGCATGCTTCAGCGCGCTTCAACAGCAGCCTGAAGAGTGCCGACGTTGGCTCTTCGAATCTCTGAAGCACCACGCCATTCCCTCAAAGCAACATCTGTTGTCTGATCCTGATCTTGAAAGCATCCGTGATCTAGATTGGTTCAAGGAGTTGCTTTCGCAAGTCCCAAGCTAGAAGTCATCGCGCGAGCAAGTTTGTGCCATACCTCCTGCCAAGTAGTGGCGATTTGCAGCAAGTGGTTTTCGAGCGTTTGTTTTCCCGAATGGATGAAACCTGATCGTGAACTCAAAACTTCTTTTACTCGATGGCGCCACCGGCACTGAACTCAACCGCCGTGGCGTGGACACGGGCTTGCCATTGTGGTCGGCCAATGCGCTCACCACAGATGCCGGGCTGAATGTCCTGCGCGACGTTCATCTGGACTACCTGAACGCCGGCGCGGACATCATCACCACCAATACCTTTCGAACCAACCGCCGCGTCCTCGCTGGCAAAAGCTTCTCCGCCCAGGAACTAACCTTGCGCGCAGTTGCCACTGCTAGAGCAGCGGTTGCTGAATTTGGAAAACCAGCAATCGTAGCCGGTTCGCTCTCTTCGCTTGAGGATTGCTATCGCCCCGACCTCGTACCGCCCGCCGACGAATGCCTCGCCGAGCACTCCGAGCGCATCCATCATCTAGTGGAAGGTGGCGTTGACCTACTTCTCATCGAGACGATGAATTCCATCCGCGAAGCCGTGATCGCCGCCAAAATCGCGACGACCACAGGCCTGCCCACATGGGTCACTTTTGTCTGCGATAAAAAAGGCCACATCCTCTCCGGCGAGTCACTCACTCATGCCGCCGAAATACTCATGCCTCTCGGCGTAAAAGCACTGGGCGTGAACTGCATGCCGGCCCACACCATTACCCAACCACTCACCGAGTTACGCGCCGTCTGTGGTGAAAACTTCCCGCTCATGGCCTACGGCAACATCGGCTTCGTGGACGATGAACAAGGCTGGATCAACACCGACTCTACCGACCCTGAAGGCTACCTGCAACACGCGCAAAGCTGGCCCGCACAAATCATCGGTGCCTGCTGCGGCTCCACTCCGGAACACATTCGCAAGCTGAAGCAGGGCTGGAAAAATTCATCGTTTTTATGAAATACTGAAAAACCGTGGCGATGGCATTTCGGATGGCGAGATCGCACCTACTTCGTGGTCCGGTGTGTTTGTCCAATCAGTTCACACGCGAATTCAAATTTATCGACATGGATACGGAGAGCCAAGACAGGTACACGCCAATGACAAAGAATGACAACACGGACCAGAGCCATGATGAATGTAAACGGTCAAGAAATTCATTAACGACGATCGACACGGTCGTCTGAGAACTTAGTTGCACTGCATTGATCACCCCGATTGCAAATGCCATGAATGCCGAACTCATCAAAGCTCTCCGGTTTGGTCGCCAAAACCCCGGCAGGAGGAAAATCAATGGATTGAGGCACAAAATCAAACCGACCCAGCCAAATCGTGGCATCGTAACAGCCCGGACGGAAGGGATGAACATTGAGATAAAACCCACAATCACGGCTACCACGAGGAGAATAGCGATGAAGAACGGACCGATCGATCGCGAACGAGAATCTCGCCTTCCGTCAAAGAGTTGCGTTGAGGGTGCTTTGTACGGATTCATGAGATTAACGGTTATGACGAGGTTTTGGTCGATCGTTTTGGGGCATGGGCATCAGTCCGGCGTTATCATCTTACTAATTTACATCTTGACGGGCCATAGTGATGGCGTTGAGATGTCAATCGAACTCGCCGTGGAGGTACCAATTTTGATCGCGACGGTCACGATAGATCCATAGCCAAGAGCCTGACGTGAGCTCGATTCGGTAATAGTCGCGTTGTTGTGTCGCCCCTTGCCACCAACCGCTATCAATCCGCTCAGGACCCGCCGTGTTTTTTACCGCGATGAGGTTTCCTTGATACGTAATTTGAGTAGGAATACCGTTCTTATCGACGCGTTCGACCTCTATTTTTTTGGGTGGATGCATCAAGCGCATCGGTCGCCGCCAATGCTCGTTTGCGTTCGGCTCAAGGGCTTGCTCGTTGGCAAAATCGCGCTTAGGTGCACGTGCTAGTTTTCTTTTGGTCTCTTGAATCGCGCCATCCTTTCGCCAGCCTGTCATCGGGCGCCACGAGTATGCAAGTTCAGGTTGAGGGTCGCGATGAATCGTGGGGGCGACAACGGCCGCTCGCCCAAGCCTCGCACTGAGATTGTCGATGAGTTTGGCGATGGCATCGCGATGGGTAGCGGTATGGCGATCGAACAGATCGCTCTGTCGCCAAGCGAGCGGTGACGTCAAGGTCGCTTGGATGCTGATGGATTTTGCCCAGAGATTACCAATACTCTTGTTCTTTTTCCCTTTGGAATACTGAGCGTCGAGCTGACCGGCCAGCAACCAAAAAAGATGTTCCGGTTCGTTGGAGGGTTGGTAGAGTCCGATTTGGAATACGCGTACAACACATGCCGGCTGAGCGTTGCTTGGATCATCGTAGGATTCAACAGGGATCGAGTTGCGTTCCATTTCGATTCGGCACACCAAGCGTATCACGCCGTGACCCATCGCGTCCAAGCGTTGAGCAAGTCTCTGCAGTTGCAGTTTGAGGACAGCGTCAATGGTTTCTCTTAAAGGTGTTGGATGCTCTAAGCTCTCCTCCATTGCGAGGTCGGGTGAAGCGTGCAACGATAGGATAGGCTCATGTCGAAGGTTTAGGGTTTGATCGATTCGCATGATCAACCGATCGTCGAAACGCGATGCTAGTCCGGCTCGTGGCAGTTCGACGAGCTGCCCAATTTTGCGGATGCCTAATCGATGGAGCTTGGTCGCAGTAGGCTGATCCAATCGCAAAGCTTCTATGGGTAATAAAAACGTGATCGCACCGGCAGATTGATCGCTTTCTAGGACGGAGATACTTTTGCGCACGGAATGAAAATCTTGAGAGCTTTCGAGGTTGGCTAGTTCGATTGCGATCTGGGCACGGTGGCGATAATTGGCAAGTGCCCAAGCGGTGCCGACGCTCCCTGCGATAGCGATGGATGCGAGATATCCTTGCGCGGCAACCCAATCTATTACCACGTGGGCAAGTTGGTTCTCACCGCCGAACAAGGGCGCGATACCTGTGACGTCGAGCAAGATCGATTGGGGCTGATGCAGAGATCGGCCGGCCCAGGGATGTTCGTCTAATTGCTCAATGCCAACGATAGGGCTAAAGCACTGAGCGGACTCAGCCATGGAACAGATCGCTTCGATGTCGGCTTGCGGGTCGTGTTCTATCAGTTGAGCATTTGGGCTGAGCGTTGTTGCTTGACTGAGCGGCATATGCGGAATGACGCCGAAGGCGCGCGCAGTGGCGTTGGCTGCAGCGACAAGTCGGCCTCGGCGTGCATCTCGCGCATGCAGAATAATTGGGCCGATTGACTTGGTAGCGGATGGACTTGTTTTGGGTTCAGCCTGCGATATCGCGGCGGCGACGCGTTGGCTGGGCCAGTTGGGCAGCCAAATGCAAAGCACTCGCTTGCTCATAACGAGCCTCACTCTTGGTTGGTGCATCGATCCATCGGCCACAAGCGTCCACACCAACGGTTAATCGAGCGCCTGTTCGGCCACCGTTGCATCGAGCTAATTCTAGTTCGAACCACCGAACGTCTTGATGCTGCGTGGCTGGAGCTAATGGTTGTAAACTGCGCGTTGAATCGCAACGAACGAACCATTGCACATCGGCCCAACTTGGTTGCGTTCGGGCTGAGCGTGTGTCTCGCAATAATACTCCCAGTCCACCACCTTGCTCTGCAGCCAATTGCAAACGCCTGGCGACGCGATCCTCTAAATGATCGATCTCAGCAATGACGGCCCCTACGGCTTGGCATCGCAAGGCTTGGTCTATTCCCCAGATTGCATCGGCATGATTGGCTGGCTGCAAAGCGATGACACGTTCCATGGGAATGCCGAGCGATTTCATGGCGGGTGGATAAAACTGCCTCTGTGTATCGACCACAATCAGGAACTTCCCCTCGTCCATCGCTTGTCTCGCGATCATCAATGCAAGCGAGGAGACGCCAGAACCTGTCCCGTGTCGAATCAACTCGACCATGCTGCCGCGAGCGTGTCCACCGTTGGGTAAGTGTCGATCCATCGTGCAACATCCGCTGGGGATGCTTTCTCGGGCTGGCCGACCTGCTGTTTCCATGTCCCGAATCTGACGAGCCAACAACTCCAACGTTTGCAACGGGCTGCAAACAGGTGCAGGCAACTGCGACTGCGCGCTAAGGCTTTGCGGCTGCGGTGCCCGCACGTTGGCGAGTTGCGGCTCAAGTGGACGCACCTGCGGCTCGCAAGGCTCCTGGGCAAATAGTGGTAAATAGGGGGTCATGGTCGGCTTCACAAGTTCATCTATCGGCGAAACTAAATGCTAGCATTAGCCATTGCTGGCGTCCATGAACAAAAGATCAGAGGCACGTGACACGAATGGTCACAGCAGGAAGCGTTTGGGGCTTAAGCCTACCGTTAGGGCGTGTACAGAATGGCGGGGGCACGAATTTTGCAGAAGAGCCTTTTTTAGTTATCCGATCGCCAAAATGCCAACTAAGTGTGACTTTCGTGGTCTAAGATGAGTCATCACGAATGACATCCAAGTATTTTTAAGTGAAACTCCAAAATGTTTTTTTCTTCTGTGGAAGTTTTGGTCGCTTTCGTTTTAATCGGGTTGTTTCTACTCGCTGCATACGTCCTCCCTTTTTTATCCAATCGGCGATGTCCCGATTGCAACAAACGTCTTACCAGTCGAGCCAAAGCGTGCGGCGCATGTGGTTGGACTAGCCGAGCGGTTGATCCCAACAGTGCCTTGAGCATATGCATTTTCTCGCTCAACGAAGCTTTCAACCGCAAACTGATTGATTCAGAAGCACTCGAACGGGGCAAGCAAGTCGTCGAGAAGCTTCGGGAATCCTTGCGAAATGCCAACCCCAACCCAAACTCAAACTCCGCAATCGACGTTTCGCCCCCCGTTGCACCGGAGATTGCACCGGAGATTGCACCGGTGATTGCTCCGGAAAAAGTAGCATCCAGTATCCCAAGCCGTCAGCCATTGACGCCCCCTTTGGCCGATACGTCATCGCCTGCTCCACTTCCCCCTGTCCTCAGCCCACCGGTAATCACGGCTCATGCTCTGGATCGAGATTATCATGACGACGAACCGAATGCCAACCTCGCAAAACCGATGCAACCCGTTCGCACGTGGTCGAAATGGCTTAGCGCGTTCATGGAGGAAAAGAACATTCAGTGGGGCGAGTTGATTGGCGGATTGATGATCGTTTGCTGTTCGGCAGCCTTGGTACTCAGTTTCTGGCAACATATCGCGTCGAGACCATGGCTTAAGTTTTCGATCTTCACCGGTATCAATGCAGCCATCCTAGGCCTCGGGCTCAACGCTTGGTATCGGTGGAAGTTGCCAACGACGAGCCATGGTATTCTCATGATCGGCATGATGCTTGTGCCGTTGAACTTCTTGGCATTCGCGATCTTCACCTTGGGGATGGAGTGGGATTCTTGGACCATCATCGGCGAGCTGCTATCTCTCTTTTTCCTGAGTGTACTAACGTGGTTTGCCTCACAAGTCGTGACACCACAAACCGTTGTCTTAACCACGTTGACTGCGTCTGGCTTTGCTCTTTCTAATTTGCTGGTCAGGCGCTTTGTTACCATGGAAACAAGCGGGCTTGGGCTTTATTTGGCTGCTGGCGGGCTCATTTCCTTTTACTTGACACCCATGTTGTTGGGATGGCGGGAGCATCTCAAGTCAACGACCAAAGAATTCGATTCCGCCCTTCGGCTTTTGGCGTTAGGAACTTTCGGCTTCGCTCTCGCTTTTGGCCTTTTGGTTGGATGCTCCGGAAAAGGATGGCAGACAACTCATCTATTGAGCCCCTTGGCATCCGTTGTCGCCTTTCCAGTACTGTTTTATGGGCTCAATATCCGAGCGACTTTACGCAAGGGGTCACGCTGGTGGTTGCCAAGTATTCTTATGGCAGCAGGAGCTATTTCGGTTGGCATTCTAAGTTTGCTGTTTGCCTGGCCAACACCTGTTTGGTTGCTACTGTCCTTGATTGGGCTAACGGGTCTTTTGTTTCTGGTTGCAAACCATACCAAGCATGCGTCGATTGCAACCAGTTTGTACGTCATTGCAAGTTGCGCCGTCGTGCTGCTTTTTCATATTGCAAGTGGCCATGTTCGGTATAACCAAGAGGATTGGCGGGTCGTTTGGAACGCCCTTGTCTCGCCCGATTCGGGATTTGCGTTGATTGGTTGTAGCACCGCAATCTTGATCGGTTCCATAGCTTTGAATCGAAGCAATCGATTCGCACTTGGTCTCGTTTCCTTGCGTTCTGCTTGGTTCATTGGAATTGCAGGCCTCGCCATCATCGGTGTCTTTGGATTGGGACGACATGAGTACGCCACTAGCGTTTCGGCGATCTATTTTCTCTATGCGACCGCGTTGATCGTCGTCGCTGCGTATCGTCGACCCACGTATCACGACATCGTCGCTGGCGTTTTCATCCTGATCGCTTCTCTTCAAGCGATCCGTTTTGGGTGGATGATGGAACAAGGTTGGCTAGCATCGAGCTTTTGGTCGATGATCGTTGCAACGTTTGCATTCGTGGCCGCAGGATCGCTTCGCGGTTACTTGATGCCAACGGGCACAAACCGTGATCGCATTCTCGGCGTGTGGATGCAAGTTGCCGCAACCATCGCATCGGTGCTTAGTTGTCTTTGGTTGATCGCAAGCGAATTTGAATCGGTTCGGCAGCAAATGCGTCCGGAATCACAGTTGTTTTCCTATCCAGTTGGGATCGTGTTAGCGGTCGCATGGGGGGCGATTGGATGGGTTTTGATGCGACCGAGTTTTTGGACGTTGGCTCAGTCGATTGCCGCGATGTCGGGTGCGATGGCGATCTACGAATACTCAAAGCAACAATCATGGTTCTCGGAAGTTTATTTTGGCTTGTTGCATCCGTATTCCGTTCAATTGGAGATGATGTGGATCGCCTGCTTCGCTTCGGTCGTCATCCTTGTGCGAGCGTGGCTGGATCGCCAGAGTGATTATTCGGGGCAATGGATTTTGACACGCTTGAATGCAATTCATCAATCCATTCTAGCAACGCCTGCTCTATTGATCCTGGGCGTTGCGACGGTGCTACTGTGTGCCTACGGCGCTTCTCCAGGTTCACTCCAAGAGCTTGTGCCTCGCGATTTCTCAAGCCAAAACCAGACCGTGTCCTTTGAACTAAACGGGGTGGCACAGACGCGAGAGATACCTGCGATACAACAGTTCTCGATTCCAAGCTTTCCGCATGCCGCGTTCACTTGGTCTGGCGAAGGAGTTGCAAATAGGATTGCGCGAATCCCACGAGTTGTCATTCTTTGGATTGTCGTGTTGGCAAGTTCAGCTTTGTTGTTGGCAACTCAACCAAGTTCGCTTCGGTGGGGACTTTTTCTATCCGTATTGATATCCATCGTTTTTCCGATTGCATCGAATTGGGAATCGGATGTCGCTGTTGCGTCTGCTCTGAGATGGGAGCTAAGTATTTGCTTCTTGGTTGGGTGCGTGGCGCTACGTCAATGGCATACCGGTTCGCCAAGGGTGTGGGGAAGACCAACCAAGGAATTGGAACCGTTCAAGAAAGTGATCCAGTTTGACCGGCTGTTTCAACTGCTTGTTTTCCAAGTCTTGGTTCCGTTATTCGTCGGTGCTTGCGTTGTGATTGTAGGTTCATTGAGTCGACGACATCCAACTGGTTTTGATTGGGCGGTTTGGATAGTCGTGGGTGGAATCGGAATGGTTGGTCTCTTGATAACGTTCATCAGACAACCCATTCCGACGCGAGATGGCGAGACGCACCGATCAACGCAAACCCTCACGCTTGCGACTTTGATGTCATTCCCACTCGTTGCATGGTTGGTTTTGCAAGTCGTCCTCGCGTTGGTAAACCATCCCTTAACAGGTCCAAACGCAAATAGCTTATTCATGCGAATGGGGCTTGCACCCTCCTATGCCATCCCAATGTTGTTGTTTTCCGTGGGATTGCTCGTGGCAGCCGCGTCACGCCCAAGCCCCTTTCTTTCGTTTGTTTCCTGCCTCGTCTTGCAATGCTCTAGTTTGGCCGCTTACATGCTGACTCTCAAATCGAATGCATTGAAGCCAGCAGCTTGGATCGGTCTGGTTGCCATGCTTTGCATTCTGGGCGGAATCTATGTTTTGTGTTGGCGATGGTACGCTCGCCGCCAAGCTTCGCGCCGCGAGGATACCGAGCTCGCGCCGTCTCAGTTGGCATTGGACAGAGCCTATTGGCAGCAATGCCTGCAACAAATTGCGATCGGTTTCTTGGTTATGGGAATCGCAGGTGGAATCGTATTGGCATTGGCAAATGGATCAGCCATCCACCACCTTGGGTTGGCTAGTATCGGATTGACGTTTGCGGGCTTAGTGACGTTTGTGGTTGCGAAAACAGGCAAGGACCAAGTGAACGAATGCTGGTGGATTCTGGCGATCGGCGGTTTGGTCGCAATCTACTCAGCTAGTATGTTGAGCGATATCAAGCTGTCGGTTGCGGCAGCGTCGGTAGCACTTCTCTCGACTGCGTTTGTGTTGGTTTGGAGGACGAACCGGGAGCATTTTCAATCACCGCTTCGATGGTGCTTTGATAGTGCGAATGTTTCAGCCGGTTTGTTTGCCTTTCGCGAGCTTTTTGAAATCAACGGCAGTGGGCTCTCGATAGGTTTGCTGAGCATGACTTCGATAGCTGCGATGGCCATGGCGTGGCGAAGCGGGATCGCAGTGTATGTGGTCCGGTCCATGTTGCTGGCACATACGGCAGGGTTCGTGTTTTGTTGGCATCATGTTCCAAAAGCAAACCTAGTCGATCTTGCGATGTCGACGTTACTAACACAGATCGCGATATCGGCGTTCATGTGCATAGTGAGCTCACTCGTAGGATTTGGAACGAAGGTACGACCGGTGCTGCGGTTCGCCATTGGAATGCTGACTTGCCTGAGTTTCGGCTGGTATGCGTTAGCGTTGGTAAGTGGGATTGGCGTTTTTCGAATCGAATTCTACCTTGTTGCAATTTTGCTTTGCTTTGTTGCGAGCTCGGTTGGGTATTGGTATCGACATTGCACCGATGCGGACCTCCTAACCTATCTTTCCACCCTTTGCGGTGTACTCTGTTTTATCCAGGTGCTAGCGCCCAGCTCGACACAGTTGCTGTGGGTTTCAACGCTGCTGTTCGCAGCGTTTTGCCTAGCGAGCAGTTTTGTCTGGCGTGCCAGTGATCGCATTCGAGACAGCGTTAACCGACTGAACGTTTTGCCGAAGCTTCCCTTCGCACCGACAGAGTCACCTAACCCATTATTTGAACAACCAACCGATCCAACGCGAACACGCCCTGCATCAACCGCAGTCGTTGTTGCCAACACGATGATGGCTTTGCTCGTCTCTGGACTTGGCTGGAGCGCTCAGTTCCTTTCGGATTCGCAGCCCATTCGATTAGCGACATCACAAGCTATCCTGGCGGTGGCGATCGCGGTCGGTTTTCTGGCGCGTTACAAGGATTTCCGAGCAGACATCTCAGGAGTCCGTGATTCGACCAAGCGAGATTCGATTGGAACGACGGCACTACGGACGATTTCGTTGCTTTTGGGAGCCATGGCTGGCATTGCGTTTGGCTGGCATTTCTTTGACATCTACCACATTTCATGGATCGATCATATTGCGTCGGCAGGTTTGTCGCTGGCCTTGGTGGGAGCCTTGTATGGGTTTGGTCTCGTTAAGTGGTTCGGCATGAAACAAGCTTGGCAAGAAGCCGCGCTCCGGTGTATGCCTGGAATGGTGGCGACCGCTTCAGGATGCGTGCTGTTTTGCTTGGTCGCTGATTCCGTAACCATGTTTGGGCAAGTTTCCATCGAGACCGGATCGTCTGTTTCGCTCGTTTGTACGATTCTGACCATCCTTATTTCCATAGCGCTTTGTTTGGCAGCAGCCTTGCTACCCGGCAGAGATCCGTTGGGTTTATCGGAACGGGGCCGAACAGCCTATGTCTATGCAGCCGAAATTCTTTTGCTTGGTTTAGTCGTTCATGTTCGCTTGAGGCTTCCGTGGTTGTTTTCAGGATGGCTGCAAAGCGTATGGCCGATTGTGATTGTCGGTTTGTCGTTTCTGGGGCTCGGTGCATCGGAATGGGCCAAGCGTCGACGGATTGGCGTTCTTGTCGAACCGCTTTACCGAACAGGAGCCATACTACCGCTCTTGCCGGCCTTGGCTCATTGGATGTTACCTTCAGGTGTCCATTACAGTGTCTCCTTAGGTTGTGCCGCTGCTGCCTATGGGTCGTTTGGTTATCTACGGAAATCGATGTTGTATTGGGCACTTTGTTTATTATTTGCAAACGCCGGACTCTGGTACTTGCTGCACGAGTCCGAATTCTCGTTTGCCAAGCATCCGCAGCTTTGGGTGATTCCACCCGCGATGTGTGTGTTGGTGCTCGTTCAGATTCTTCGCGGAAAGATGCAGCGACGGCAAGTTGCGGCTGCACGTTACCTTGCGACGAGCAGCATTTACGTTGCATCGACCGCTGAGTTATTCATGCGAGGAATCCCCGAGGCACCTTGGATGCCAATTGTTCTCGCGGTTCTCTCGATTGTAGGAATTCTGTTCGGGATTGGAGCGAGGATTCGAGCCATGCTGTGGTTGGGAACCATGTTCTTGTGCGTGGCTTTGTTCAGCATCGTTTGGCATGCCGCAGTCGATTTGCAGCAAACTTGGGTATGGTATGTGACGGGTATTTTCCTGGGGATTATCATCCTCACCATGTTTGCATTGTTTGAGAAGCGACGCGAAGATTTGAAAAAATTGGTTTCGACAATACAAAAATGGGATGACTGACAAACCGCATGATTAGAACAAACCGGTTGACGTTGGTTCCTGGCACAGTAGCCCTCGTCCGAGCAGAGATTCATGATCGCGAGTCATTCGCTCAGCAGTTGGATGCGAGAGTACCGGACAATTGGCCACCAGCCACTTTGGTGGACGCGCTCCCGTTGTTTCTTGGCTGGATGGAGTCCGCACCTCCCGGAAGCGATGGATGGTACGTTTGGTATGCGTTGACACATGCGGACTCGACAAGCCCGCCTGTGCTGATCGGAGGCGGTGGATTTCTCGGACCACCGGATGCTGGCTCCGTTCAGATGGGGTACTCGGTTTTGGATCAGTTCCAACGACAAGGTTATGCGACTGAGATTGTCAGGGCATTATCGGACTGGGCTTTTTCCCATGAAGTCTTAAAACGAATCGCTGCCGAAACAGAATGGGCCAATCCTGCTTCGGTACGCGTTCTCGAGAAGACGGGGTTTGTTTTGGCTGGGGAGGCGACGGAAGAGGGCGGAGCAAGCTTTGAATTGTTACGCTACTAGCTCACGCGTCGGGTTGGGATTAATGCGTGCCCTGAAATGTGGGTAAAGATGAGGCCAGGCAAAAAATTAAGCTGGAAGAGCTGGAAGCTTAGAGCAAACTCGAAATCCATGAGTTAATTCTCAAACGGAGTTTTTTTCCCAAGACCACACTTCGACCCGTTCGTGGGCTGCAACCAACAGCGAGGCAGCATTGGCATCCCATGTGACGCCATGGATATGTCCCTCGCAGCCATCTTGGTGCAGCATCGCATTGGTGGCCGTATCGAAGAAGGTCAAAAACCCTTTGTTGTCTCCCCCAGCTGCCAATATCCAAGTGGTTTCCGGAATCCAAACGATTTGTTCGACCAATCCTTTTCTTTTTTCTTCCTCGAATTCATGCAGCCGCGTTCCTTTTTGCCAATCAAAAACTTCTAATCTGGATCGTCCTTCCAAATGATCGATGTTGTTAATCTTGCCGGTTCCGCCGACTGCAAGCTGGGAACTATCGGGTGAAAACGCAAGGCTCCTAATACCGCCAATGGAATGCCGCCTCGCTTTCGGATCCCAGGTATACATCACAGGCGCTTCGAGCTCTGCTTTCTTTGCCCATGTCTGCGTGTCCCAAATAGCGACATGGCCAACCCGATCCCCCGTTGCAATCCAGCGGCCGTCGGGCGAGGCGGCTACTGCATATAACATCGAGGGGAAATGATGCGGAGTCATCGCATCATGATCTGTAAAATCGGCGATCCTTTCGCCGCTGACTGCGTCCCAGACTCGACACCGCATATCGTCTGCCACGGAGACCAAGGCGTTTCTACTTGGGACAGACACAATTCGTCGAATCCACTTGTCGTGAGCGTTTATCGTTCGCATCGCTTGACGAGTTTTCAAATCCCACCAAACCAGTTGCCCGTCGTAACCGCAACTAACCGCTTGCGACTCCGTCACCGCGATGCCTGTGACGTAGCTTCGATGGCCTGGGCCAGAGAACTTGATACGATCAGGTTTCTCCGATGTTAGATCCAGTTCATATACGCCCGCATCGGAGCTCCCGAGCAGCACCGTCTCGCGATCCGGGCAGTTGGCGATCGCGAACAGGATGTCGGTTGATCGAATCTCCCGCGTTCGTTTGAAATTCTTCATATCTCGCGTCAATACATCGGACATAATCATTTCCTTCAATGAGGATCTCAGGATCATTCGATCGATTAGTGGCATAGGCTTCCAGCCTGTGAAGCTGAAAATGACAGGCTGAAAGCCTATTCCGCCTAAGCGAGGATTTCTTGGATGGGTTTGCTGCCGAAATCAGCCAAGGGAATTGGGCGGCTGCCGAGCATGATTTCCTTTTTGGGATCGATACCGAGTGCAGCCAAGATGGTGGCGAATAGATCGCCTGCATTGGTTTCGCCTTCCACAACGGTTTTTCCATCTGCATCCGTCTTGCCGTAGACGGTACCTCCTCGAATACCGCAGCCGGAGAGGGTGCAACTCCATGCGCTGGCAAAATGATCGCGTCCCAGGCTGCCGTTGATCTGCGGAGTTCGGCCAAATTCGCCAAGAGTAATGACAAGTGTTCGTTCGAGCATGCCGCGCTGCTTGAGATCATCCAATAGGGCCGCCATGACAAAATCGAGATCGGCACATAGCTCCTGATGCGTTTCAAAGTTCTGGCCGTGGCTATCCCACCAAGCGCGGGCGACTTTGACAAATGGCACGCCGGCTTCTGCAAGGCGGCGCGCGATTAAACACTGTTCTCCAAATTGAGTTGGACCGTAATGGTCGCGCATGGTCCTCGATTCGCGTTCGATGTCGAAGAGATAGTCGCTTGACATGAGTCCGCGCACTCGTTGAAAAGCAGTGTTGTGACTATCGACGATAGGGTTTCGGAGCTTCATGCTAAACTGCTGCGAGAGGGTTCGCTGCAAATCCGCTCGTTCATGATGGTCAACATCTTGAATCGATTCCAAGCGTTTCAAGTTCTCAGGCATCATGCTCTCGGTCAAGAACATGGGGTTGTAGCGAGCGCCCAGATATCCGGCGGCACCTTTACGCCGCCCTTCGGTTGACGTATACATTTCAACGTAATCCGGTACATCGCTGTGGGTGCTGGCTAGCTCGTGCGCGATGATAGCCCCTAGATGCGGAAACTGCACGCCAGGTTCTCGGATGCGTCCTGTGTCCATGACCTCATACGCTTGACCGTGATCGGCAATCTTGGTGTTCAAGGAACGAATGATCGCCGTTTCATGCAATCTCGAAGACATTTTCGGGAGCAATTCGCTGATTTCAATTCCAGGAATACACGTCTGTATCTTGGCGAACGGGCCGCCAGTTGGACGCCCCGGCTTGGGGTCCCAAGTCTCCAATTGGCTTGCGCCACCTGCGAGCCACAAGAGGATAACACTCTTGTCTGCCTGCTGGAGTTGTTCCGCAAACGCTGGCTGACTGAGCAGCTCTACTTGAGCCATGTTGGCGGCCAAACCAGATGCACCGATTGCGGCCGCGCCAAGCAACTGGCGTCGATTAAGGCAAACGCTTGGGTCAACTTTCATGACGATTCACCTGTCTCAGGAAATTAATGGTTAAAACGAAATTCTGCGGATGTTAACAGGGCCCATACCCATTGTTGTATCGCCTGATCGCGTCGATCACCTCTGGCTCCCAAATAAAAACGAACCATGGCTCGTTCCTCTTCTTTTGGATCGCGGGCCAAAACATTGAAAAACGCCGCATCAATGATTTTTGGTTCGTCACCAACAGTTTGAAGATAACCGACTAGTGTATCCGATTGATTCCGCAAGAACTCGCCTTCGATTTGGGGGCTGTTGCTTAATAGCAGGGCCTCTTCGACCGAGACTTGGAAGTGCTCTTCAGGAATCTCAAAGCGTCGGGCAAACTGTTCCGCACGCTGCTCCCATTGCTCGCGGATCTTAGGCCAGTCGGCTGGCTTAACTCGGCCTGGGAGAGAGTCTGGGTTTCTCGAAGCGACCCACAACGAGAGCGAGTACTGAAACGGAGTTAGTGGGCGAGGCGTCCTGACTGCGAACCACTCCGGCGAGGGAAGTTGCGACGAATCAGGAAGACGCGAACCTCGCGCATAGGCGTCACTGAGTACGATGCCCCGAATCAAGGCTCGTGTGTCATAATCATGATCCACAAGTTCGGTTGTAAGATAGTCGAGAAGCAGCGGATGACTGGCAGGATTTTCCGAATGCATTTGGTCGATGGGATGAATCAAACCACGTCCCATCAGCCTTGCCCAAATGCGGTTGGCAGCATTTTGCGCCAACAAATTCGATTTGTTTGAGTCCAAGGCCAAGGAAACCAACTGTTCACGTGGGCTAAACGAAGGGACTGGTGGAGGGTCGGCTTTGTCGTTCGACTCGGCTTGTTTGATTTTCGCACGAATCTCCGTCCATTCCTCGGCGGATCGCGACAATTCTGGTTCTACAATCGATTCCCCATTCAAGAACATGAAGGCCGCACGCTTCTCCTCGCCTAAAGTCGTCGTAAATTTTATGTCACCTTCAAAGCGCTCTGCCATCAACCCACTTCGAGTCGCAAAAGTTCGTTTGAAGAATTTTGCAAATCCAAAGTAATGGTCCTGATGCCAATCTGCTACCAACGGATGGTCATGGCACTTGGCGCAGGCGATATTCACGCCGAAGAGTAATGTACTCGTATCGTTGGTCATGGCATCCAAGTCATTGGCTCGTTGCTTGAGAAAAGCTACGGCTCCTTTGTCGTCAGGACGCATCTTTTCGGGCAATAGAATCTCGCAAAACAAGCGATCCCAAGATCGGTGTTCGCGAATTGCTTGCAACAAATAGGCTCTCCATTCGTTATTCCATTGCAAACGAGCTAGCAGTTGGATATCCAATTCGTTCCGAGCGTGAAATGAATAATCCTCGCTAACCATGAGTTGGTCCACGAGTCGCGCTCGCTTTCCAACATCGATATCTGCAAGGAACTCCTTCAATTCCTTGGGCGTGGGTATTCGACCCGCAAGATCCAAAGTGACTCGTCTCGCGAACTCGGAATCGCTTACAAGAGGGGCTGGAATGACGCCTACTTTCTCAAACGTCTGTTCAAGGCTTTGGTCGATGAAGGCCGACAATGCTAGTTTGTCGTCGGCCACGCACTCCGAGAAGCAAACACACTCCGAGAGGCACAGGAGCAGGGACAACAATCCCAACCATTGGGTCGCTTGAAAGGTCATCATTATCCGAAGCATTCGGCTTATGGGGGGGGAATTGTCGGTGGGATCAGCATGTCATGGCTGTAGTCGGCGAGCTAAGCCGTTGATTGTCATCATTCGTCGGATTGGAATCCATAGTCAAATGGGCATGTTCGGCAAAAGTTACCAAAATATCGACACTAATTGATCGAACGGTCCTCCCCCACAAGTTCATTCGGTCGACTATACTATTCCATTGCGGTCCGACGTGAATTTGCTTGCTGTTGAGATTCTCGGATGATAGCAGCAGCAAAAAACCGAGGGCTGAAGGACTTTAATCACTCTGCTGTGCCTCACCTAGGAGATTTTCGCATGATCATGCATCGACTAGCCTGCTTAGTTCGAATCGCTTGCCTGTATTCCGCGTTCGCTTTCTGCTTAACACCTTCGCCCAGTCCCCTCAATGCACAAGACCCGGCGGAATGGATCTGGCACGACCGTTGGGTAACGCACCTTGCTCCAGCTGGCGATGGCAAACTATTTGCCTCGGTTGCCACCGGGATGCCGTACCGAGAAGGCTTGGTAGTAAAATTTTCGGGCGACAACCCCGATGATGCAAAAGAGCTCTATAAGCAACCGGCAGCCGTGTGGTCAGTGGCTACCAGTCCCGATGGTTCAACGCTCGCATCCACAGACTTTCAAGGAAGCCTAGCAGTCACACCGATTGCAGGTGGCGAGACGAAACACTTCGACAAGATCTTTGCAAAATGGACGCGAGCGATTGCCTTTGCGAACGACTCAAAACACTTGGCCGCAGGCAATGAAGCTGGAACGGTGTTCGCATGGTCCATCGGAGAACAAAAGGCAATCGGAAGCCGAGATTTGGCGAGCGGTCAAATCATGTCGATGGCATTCAGTCCCTCGGGCGAAAAGTTAGCGATCGCGACTGGATCCGGGAAGTTGCACATCGTAAAGTGGCCGTCACTCGAGGCTATCAAAGAAATAGCAATCGGGAGCCAGCCGCTGTGGTCGGTAGCCTTCGGCAGCAACAATGATCTGCTTTGGGTGGGAAGTGCTGATGGATCGGTCAAACGCATTGCTTCGGAAGGCGATCCGGTCGAGATCGCAAAGCTGAATGACTGGGTGACATCACTAACGTCTCTCCCGGGTGGTGGTTTAGTTGCCGTTTCGATGCGAGGCCAAGTAAAAAGATCATCGGAAGCGGATCCCAAGGCGCTAGTGGACTGGGCGGTTGGACCGAAAGGAACTTGGGATGTTATCGCACTTAGTAAAGACCGACTTGTTGTTGCGACTCGAAAACTTGGTCCAGCAATTTTGCAAAGTGTGGGTGAACTTCAGTATGTGGCAAAAGACGCCGCGACGAAGGCTGCGGAGAGGAAAGCTGCTGCTGAGAAAGCCGCTGCTGAGAAGGCCGCCGCTGAGAAAGCCGCTGCTGAGAAGGCCGCTGCTGAGAAGGCCGCTGCTGAGAAGGCCGCTGCTGAGAAAGCCGCTGCTGAGAAAGCCGCTGCTGAGAAGGCCGCTGCCGCGAAAGCCGCTGCTGACAAGGCTGCTGCCGACAAGGCTGCTGCTGACAAGGCTGCTGCTGACAAGGCCGCTGCTGACAAGGCTGCTGCTGACAAGGCTGCTGCTGACAAGCCCAAAGAATAGTTTCCGCCGCTTGTGAGGCGAAGCCAATGCCCCAACGACCTCGTGTCGTTGGACATGATGGCTTGTGCCGTTCCGCTACCAACCTCGTGCCAAATATTTGATGATTCGACCAAACTATTCATTTTTGATTTGGTGCGTACTTTTGGCGGTCCTTGCCGCAAATTCCTTGGGCGATGTTCCGACCCTGGGCAATGATCCGAATAGGACACCACAGTGCACGGCCGAGCGCGACTTTCATGAAGCATGGATTAAGGTCGTTGAACGCACGTGCCTTAAGTGCCATGTCATCGACGGTGAAGCGTCCGAAAGTAGTTTCAAGCTGCACGACCTTTTGCGAGTCCCGGCCTCCGAAAGAACGCAGACAAACCAGAAGAATTGCGACGCGTTGACGGAAATTGCCTTGATCAACGAGGAGGATGGTCGCTCGCGATTGCTCGCCAAATCCAAGGGTGAGTTGGATCACGGCGGCGGGGAGATACTGAAGCAAGACTCGACTGCATTCCGAGTTCTTCAAGATTTCGTTCGAAGTCGACAGAAAGCAACCCCTTCGAATTCTGAGGAGCTGCCATTTGACGACGACTCACGATCGCTTTTCGAGAATACAAAGATGATCTCGGAACGGCAGTTGCTTCGGAGAATTACCCTTTCGTTGGCAGCCCGGCTGCCGACGATCAGCGAGCTTGAGTCGATCGATTCTCAAGGGATATCCGCCTTCGATTCCATTCTCGCAAAGCTGATGCGAGAGGAAGCATTTTACAATCGTCTTCTGGAAGGGTTCAACGATATCTTCTTGACGCGAGGGTATGACGGCAATGGTGAAGATGTCCTTTCGTACAATCACTTTGAACATACTCGCCACTGGTATCAAAAGCATGATCTCGATCAATTTCCGGAAAAGGAGCGACAAAAGGCACGCTACAAATTGGCCGATCAATACCGCGAAGCATTGCGGCGAGAACCGCTCGAACTGGTTCGTTTCATCGTTGATCAGGATCGCCCTTTCACCGAAATTGTCAACGCAAACTACACCATGGTTTCCCCCTATACGGCTCGGGGCTATGGGGTCTTTGATGTCTTGCGCGACCAGTTCAAGAATCCTGATGATCCGTTCGAATTCATTCCAACTAAACTCAACGCGTTGAAGCATCGCGACGGGAAAACGCAACCAACCGTGGATGGCTTCTATCCACATGCGGGCGTTCTAAGCATGTTTCAGTATTTGCGGCGCTATCCCACGACTGAGACCAATCGAAACCGTTTGCGTGCGAGAATGGTTTATCAACACTTTCTCGGTGTCGACATCATGAACCTTGCGCCGCGTGTTGGCGATGCAGCTGCAATAGACGCCAAGTACAAAATACCAACCATGCAAGCGGCTGAATGTGTCGTGTGTCATCGGACCATCGACCCGATCGCAGGACTATTCCAGGACTATTACAACGAGGAGGGACACTACGGACCACGCAAATCAGGTTGGTTTGCCGACATGTTCGGACCGGGGTGTGAAAAAGTTGATCTGCCAGCGACGGACATATTGCGTCCGATCCAGTGGCTGGGACAGCGAATCGAGCAGGATCCGCGTTTCGCCGTTGCCATGGTCGAGCATGTTTACTACATCCTGATGGGCCGCAGAGTTTTGTTGCCTCCCAATGATATCGATGATCCACATTTCGCAGCAAAGAGGCTAGGTTACCTCGCACAGCGTCAAACGATTGAACGCGTGGCGGATCGCTTCCGAAAGCAGAACTTCAATTTAAAGGTTGTGTTTCAAGAATGGGTGCTATCGCCCTTCTATCGAGTCGATGGCTTGAACGAAGTCGAAACGAATCCGGAACGAATGGGCGAACTCGACGATCTCGGTGTTGTCCGTATGCTGAGCCCCGAGCAGCTCGAAAGGAAAATTGTTGCAGTATTTGGAAAGCCATGGGGACGGCTGACGGATAGTTACGCAATCCTTTATGGAGGTATCGATTCGCAGGAGGTAACCGAGCGTTTGACCGAACCCAGTGGCGCGATCGGTGCGATTCAACGGATGATGGCCAATGACGTCGCATGCAAGAACGTTGCAGCCGACTTTGCATTGCCGGCGGACCAGCGCCGACTGTTTCCGGGGATTGAATTGGACGTTGTGCCAACGGCGGATGACCCTGTCGTCGAATCCAAGCTTCGCGCCGCCATCGTGCATTTGCATCGACACGTACTTGGGCGTGACGACAGTCCCAATGGGGTCGATGTTGACCAAACACTACGGCTCTTTGCAGGAATTGTGGCACAGGGAACATCGCGTGGTCGTTTCGAAAACGTGGAAAGCTATTTCTGCAAGAGTAGCGGTCAGGACGGACCTCGCGACTTGGATCCGCATTACACGATGCGAGCTTGGCGTGCCGTTGTGACTTACTTGCTACGACAACACGATTTCCTCTACGAATAACCGGTTCCATATGCGTCGTGATTTCTTGAAATGGTGTGCCTCGGCGGGGATGGGGCTTGCGTCCCCCTCTCTTGTCTCGGGCAGCAGTCGAGCCGACGACAAGCGAGAGCTCCCAACCTATGACGGACCGTTCTATGTAGTCTGCAATGCTTCCGGAGGTTGGGACACGACGTACCTGATGGATCCAAAGGGAATTGGCGGCATCAATCGACTTTACGAAAAAGGGGATATCCAAACCGAAGGTAGTATCCTTTTTGCGCCAACCGCGAAACACATTGTTGAGGGAATGAGCAACGAGCAGTTCTTTTCAAAATATGCTAGTGAATTGCTGGTAATCAACGGGCTGGATTACTCAATTAACAATCACTCTCCGTGCAGTCGCTGTATGGCCACGGGAAATCTCGACAGTTTGGCATATCCAACCTTTGCAGCCTTGGTAGCAGCTTGCCATGGTCGGACTTGCCCGCTCGCTTTCCTGACGTTCGGAAACTATTCGGCGACTGGTAACCTCGTTCCGATGTCACGCGTACCCTATATTCCCTCTTTGAAACTCCTGGCCAATGCGGACGCCGTTCAAGGAATGCAGCAGCACCTCTATCACGAGCCGTTTGTGACCGATCAGATCGAAGCGGCACTAGCTCAACAGAACGAACGTCGAGCTTCGCAAGTCCAACTGCCACGGCGCGAGCGAGCGGAGAACATGTTGTATTCGGCTCAATGGAACTCGCAGGCACTCGCACGCGTCACGCCGCACATTCCCGAGTCGATACCGAAGGATCCTTTATCGCAGCAAGCGGAAATAGCATTGGCATCGTTCAAGGCGGGAGTTTGTGTGTCCGCAAACTTGACCATCGGTCAGTTTGATAGCCATCAAAAAAATGACGAAGACCAAATGAAACTGCTGCCGAAATTTCTTGCGAGTATCGATTATCTGTTGCGTCGCGCCGAAGAGTTGAAAATCAGAGAGAAACTGGTTCTGATCATGCAAAGTGAGATGGGACGAACGCCTTCGTACAACAATGGAAACGGCAAGGACCATTGGTCGATCGGCTCGATTATGTTGTTGGGGCCAGGTATTTGCGGGAGCCGAGTCGTGGGTGCGACGGATGAGGGACAGTTCGCCGTTCCTATCCATTCGCAGACACTCGGACTCGACCGCGAAAACGGTTTCCGAGTCCGTCCAGAACATATTCATGTTGCGCTGCGTGAATTAGCCGGCATTGCGGATCATGAATACTCCCGTCAGTTCCCGTTCAAGATAAAGGATGGAGAAAAACTAAAAGACTTGTGGACAGGGGCATAATCACATTGCAATCTCGACGCCAGGCAACACTTTTCTTGCCGTCTCCAGACAGAGAACGTATTGATGCGTTGCGTTCCCGTTTCAATCCTGTTCAATTCGACCTAATAAAAGCTCATGTAACGCTGTGCCGGGAAGACGAAGTGCTTGATTGGAATGCACTGTCATCTCGGCTCTCTGACGTGGGAGCAATCGAAGATGTATTGACGTTTGGGCGACCTGTACGCGAGCAAAACTTGGTTTACTTACCAGCCATAGGCTCTGTCGAGCCGTTTGACGCATTGCGGAATTCACTTCTCTCAACCAAGGATTCGCGGCCGCGGAAACACGATCCGCACATTACATTGATTCATCCGCGAAATGGGATTTGCACGGATTCCATATTTGAGGAAATTGCAAGTCAAATGGTATCTTTTTCGACGACGTTTCGGAGTGTTGCGTTGATTGAGCAGTGTGACGGTGGCAAATGGCGAGACGTAGATTTTTAGTCCATTGGAACTATCCCCTGGGATAAACGGGCTGTTGATTTAATGGTACGACGGACTTCCTAGTCCGTCGAATTCCCCATCGACGGACTTGGAAGTCCGTCGTACCGCCCTTACGCAATAACGATTTCACTAAATCAACAGCCCGTAAAGCCAGGGGTATTTCATTCATACAAGTCGCTATGATAAGCGGGTTCAACCGGAAATCGACTCGACAAGGAAAATCAAATGGTAATGTTTCGATCTCGATCACAAACACAACGTCCGCCTCTTGCAAAAAGCACCCTAGGGATTTTTGGAATCATGACGATTTCGCTCGTTGCTTGGTGCGTTGCTCAACAATCGGAACCCAAGAACGACTCGCTCCGTCTGCCGTCGCCGTCCCTCCAACTTCCCTCTGTTCCATCGCTCGAATCACCGCAACCGATGGTTAACGATCCTAAATCCGACCCGTTGTTTCAAGAGATTCAGCGGATGATCTTGCGGGGGAACACGGATCGTTTAGCCCCATCTTCGCCCGCAACGCAGGAAAACAAAACCGGCTCGAACCCGAGCGATGATTTGATCTCCTCGGCTAGGTGGCACGCAGTGGAGTCGATACTTGCCGCTGCCAGGATGCTTGAAGAAGATGTTGCAAGCTCCCTGCGTCGCAGTGATTTGGAACAAGCGAGTAAGACCGGAAATGCCATCAGGGCATTGCGTGGACAAGCTCTTGATTTATTAAGATTGCAGTAACCTCTCGCATTCCGCCATCCTTTGCTACAATTGCAAAATAACTAATTTAAGGTGATCGTCACACCAAAAACTACCACGTAGCACAGGCTGCCAGCCTGTAGTAGTCCAAAAAGCACAGGCTAGCAACCTGTGCTACGTGCCTATAACCCATTCAGTGAGTACCCAATATGAAATCTTCGCAGTACTTCTCCTCCAAGATGATTCTTGGTTTAGTCGTCTTGTTGCATGTGTCGGAGCGATCTGTAGCCGAGGATTGGCCGAACTGGATGGGTCCAAATCGAGACAACGTCTGGAACATCGCCAAACCTCCGCAGAGCCTGCCATCAGGCAGTCTCAAAGCAAAGTGGACGGCACCTGTGGCGGGCGGCTATTCTGGACCAGCGGTTGTCGGCAATCGAATTTATGTCACCGATCTCGTCACGAAAGCCGATGCGAAGGTGGACAATTTCGGACGCAAGTCGTTTGATGGTACTGAGCGAGTTCTATGTTTCGATGCCAACACGGGAAAAGCGATTTGGAAACATGAATATAATGTGACCTACGCGATCTCGTATCCAGCCGGACCAAGATGCACGCCAGTCGTCGATGGAGGCAATGTCTACACTCTTGGCGCGGAAGGGGACCTTTTTTGCTTTGAGGCACAGACGGGCAAAGTTATTTGGTCCAGGAAACTAAAGGATGATTACAAAACGAACTCGGCTCTATGGGGATTCGCGGCTCACCCATTGATCGATGGCGATAACTTGATCACTTTAGCTGGTGGTGACGGCTCGCATACAGTTTGCTTAAACAAGAAGACTGGTAAAGAGATGTGGCGTTTCGGGACCGCACCCGAGCAAGGTTACTCGCCACCGAGCATTATCACGGCGGGTGGCGTCCGCCAACTTATTCTTCCAAATCCAACAGCCATCAATTCGGTCGATCCTGCCACGGGGAAACTGTATTGGACACTTCCATACGACGCCAGCAACGGCTCAGTCATCATGGTACCAATTCAAGTGGGTAAGTACTTGTTCGTTGCCGGCTACTCGGACAAGAACTTGCTGATCGAATTGGATGCGACATCGCCCAAAGCAAAAGAGGTTTGGCGGAATGTTGCCAAGAAAGCTCTCTCGCCTGTCAACGTTCAGCCGATGGCGATCGGGGATGTCGTGTACGGTATGGATCAAAGTGGCGAAATGATCGCTTTCAAAATCGATACCGGTGAACGCTTGTGGGAAACAAGTAAGCCCATCGGTCGTCGTCCAGTGGGCAGCGGAACGGCGTTTCTTGTGCGAAGCGGTGATTTGTTTTATTTGTTCAATGAGCTGGGGGAGTTGGTTGTGGCCAAGATGAATCCACAAGGCTACGAAGAAATCTCTCGCGAAAAAATAATCGAGCAAACGAACAACGCGTTCGGTCGCGAAGTCGTGTGGTGTCCGCCAGCTTTTGCAAACGGATGTATTTACGTTCGCAATGACGAAAAACTGATTTGCGTTCCGCTGACAAACTAATATCCCCTTTCCCCTACAATCCAAATGCAAAACGAAGAAAACCAATCTCAAGATTCAATGTCGAGAAGGACTTTCGGACTCAATGCCGTCGGGACCGTCGCTGTTGGTGCTGCTACAACCATTTCTGCAACGAGTGTGACCGGATCACTCCAAGCGTCCGCTCCGATGGATGCCAAAACGGGGCGATTGAAGCAATCTGTCTGCAAGTGGTGTTACTCCAAGCTATCGCTTGAAGCGATGTGCAAGGAAGCAGTCCAGCTTGGGCTCGTCGGTATCGACTTGCTTACGCCAAAAGATTTCCCAACCTTGAAGCAGCATGGGTTAGTTTGCACGATGGTTTCCTCTCATTCGCTGACAAACGGATTGTGCGACGAGAAGTATCACGAGGACTCGTTGAAAGCCATGAACGAAGCCATCGAAGCGAGTTCCTCCGCTGGCTACCGCAACGTCATTTGTTTTTCCGGCAATGCGCGAGGAATCGACCGAAAGGCTGGGCTCAAGAATTGCGTTGCGGCACTTAAGAAGATCATTGGTGTAGCCGAGAAGAAGAAAATTGTATTGAACATGGAGCTGTTAAACAGTCGCGTTGACCATGCGGACTACATGTGCGACAACTCTGCATGGGGGATCGAACTTGTCAAAGAGGTCGGTTCGGATCACTTCAAATTGCTATTCGATATTTACCACATGCAAATCATGGAGGGAGATATCATTCGGAGCATCCAAAAGAACCATCAGTACTTTGGGCATTACCATACGGGTGGCAATCCGGGGCGCCACGAACTGAATGACCAACAAGAATTGTTTTATCCTGCGATAGCTCGTGCGATTGCAGAAACGGGATTCGACGGCTACTTTGCACATGAGTTTATCCCTGCCGGAGATCCGATCGCAGGTTTGACCGATGCCGTTAAGCAGTGCATCGTTTAATGCGATAGGCTCAGAGTGGGATAGGCTTCCAGCCTGTCATTTTCTGCATGACAGGCTGGAAGCCTATCCCACTGATTTCTCGATCGATCGTTACGGATCGGGTTCCGCGTCGTCGTTTTGTTGGTCGAGACGCTTAAGTTCCTCGATCCAGACGCGAATATCGTTATCATATTCGCTGGCAAGGTCACCCAGCACCAGCTGTCGATGAAACGAGGCCGCTCCCTCTTTGAGCAATTCGGCTGCCTCTGCGCTTGGGAAGCGTTTGGCAGGGTCAGGAGAAATCATGCCTCGACAAAAGTTCATGAGCAAAGCGTTGCAAGAGACCTCTTGCGGAAAGATTTCGTGTAGCCGGTTCGGCAAGGATCGCTTTTGCTCTAGCAATGTTTTGAGTGAATTGGTTTCCGCAAAGCAGGGTTGGCCGGACAAAAGTTCGATCAGGACATAACCCAGCGATGCCAAGTCGCTACGTGGGGAAACCGGAGTGTTTTCGAGAACTTCTGGGGCAGCATAAGCTGGCGTACAAGTAAAAATCTGCGGCTGGTTTCCCATTTCAAAGGCCGATCCAATATCAATCAGTTTCGCGTGTCCACTCCGCTTGATCATAATATTGGACGTCTTAATATCACCGTGGATAATATTTTCACGATGTAAGGCCGCGAGACCTGCCAAACAGTCCCTTACGATGGCGACCGCAACTCCCGCCTTGAATCGAGCGTGCGCCGGGCCCGCCGTTATGATGACGTTGTTGATATGATCCCAACGGCGCTGCGAAAGTCGCCCTCGGATTTTTGCCATTCGTTCTAATCTGAGGAGGTCGCGGAGGTCAAAACCGTCGATCCACTCCATGATCAGAATTCGAATGCGATTGCGATCGATAAAGTCATGAACACTTAATACGCTTTCGTTTTGAATACGAGCGACCGAAGAAGCGACCAGGCCGATTCGAGCCATGGCTTCGTCGTAACCCGCTTGGCTTCCAAAACGTTCTGGCGAGAATACCTTCATGGCGACAGGCAGAGCAAAACCATCGGATCCGCGTCGGGTCGATAGAAAAACAACCCCTTGCCCACCGCTCCCTAGCACCCGATCTAGTTTATGATAAGACATCCATTGGAGTTTGCGTTCATCGAGTACGACTTGATAACGAGACATCAACTCTGGATTGCAAACCGCACCAGTTTCGCCTCCGAGCGTCCGTGTTCGAAAATCGCCAGCAAAAGTTGTCGTCTGCATGAATTCTTCCATGAGGGGAAAATGACTCGCTTTATCGTGATGCAGTTTGCTCTATCGCATAAGTGTAGCCCATTGCATTTGCGCGTCACTCCGCTGCGGACGACGATATCTTTTTCATTCGCAGTTTTTTGTCTTTTTTTGAGCGACTACCGAGAAACAGCTGCTTTTTCATACGCTCAAGAAGCTTCTGTCGCTGTTTCTCAGGCTTCGTTTGGTCCCCCCGCAATCGCCGAACACCCCGACATATTATTTGTCGAATCGCTGCTGAATGCGGGTTTCTTTGATTTAAGTATCGAATATTGTCGTAGCCGCCAACAGGTTGCAACTGGGAAAGATTCGGATGCCGCAGCGAGGTGGACAATATTGCTGATGCAATCGATTGTTTCCAAAAACGCTTCGGACGCTGCGATCCTGGAAAAGCCAAAGGCAATGGAGTCGATGCTGGCCGAAGTGAGCGAATTGGCCAATCCATTCGAGGACGAACCGCGAGCGATGTGGTTGAAGTATCGATATCAATGGTGCCGCTGGTTTATCCTTCGGCGAACGCTTGCCGCGTATTTGGCGGTTCCCGCTCGGCAAGCTCTTCGTGATTGGTCGCTTGAAACCTTGCGCAATTGTTTTGATGAGATAGAACTTCTACAGCTTCAAATTCAAAAAGCCCCCGGCCGCAGTGAAAAAAATCCTGCCAAGGGGCTTCCGACTTCGTCGCAGTGGATAAGCTTGACCAACGATACGCTCTTGCTTCAAGCCGATTTGTTCCTTTTGAGAGCATTGTTCTATCCAAGCAAAAGCACCGAACGAATCGCGACCGCTACTCAAATGCTCGCTGCGCTTGACAAAGCTGCAACGCAAATCAGTGAATCGTGGGCTGGGCGTCCCAATGTGGAGTTGGCGCGATGCAATGCCTTGATTCTTTTGGATCGCCCCGCAGACGCGCTTTCCGAACTTGCCAAGCTTCAGAAACGCCTTCAACAACCGACTGATGCGAAACGAAAGTCAAGCAATCGCTGGAAACAACGCATCGCGACCCTGTCCGCCGAGGCGAATAGAAACATGGGTAACATCAGCGAGTCGAACAAGTGGCTCGAAAGTGTCGGCGGCTGGACTCAAGAACCCGAAATCGCGATTGAGTATTTTGCGAACTTGATCGAAGCGCCCACTGGAAAGACGACCAGCGAGTCTCAATTGGCTCAGGCCATTCAAATCAAAAGCGAGATTGGTAAGCGATTCGGCACCTACTGGCAACAACGCGCCGACGCAATCCTTTTGTCCAACCATTTGTCTATTTCTGAGCCTGCAAGCCTCACTCGCGAGCCCTCCGAATCGCCGAGCTCACGAACACCCTTATTCAAATTAGAATTGTTGCTGTCCGAAGCCAAGCAATTGCTTGCCGCCAAGCAATGGCAAAAGGCAATCGAAAAACTAAATCAAGCGGAAAGGTTGGCAGCAAATGCCAAAGACGAAACTGCGGCATTGGACATCGCGATCAATGCCGCAGTCGTATTGGCCAGCAACAAACAAACAGAAAAAGCACAAAGCGAATTTCATCGAGCTGCCATCACCTATCGCAATTCACCGAAAGCACCCGATGCAGCCTTGATGGCGGTTTGGAATTTCGAATGGTCCGGAAACGACGCTACTAGTAATGATAGTACCGATTCAATCTATCGCGGTCGCTTGATGGATGTCATCGTCACTTGGCCGAACACACCGCAAGCGGAAAAGGCAGTTGTCAAGTTGGAAAAATATTTGCTGGAAACCGAACAGTTTCCCGCATTGCTAGACATGTGGAGCAAGCGGATCGATTGGTTGCCAATGGAAACGCTGAATCAAGATGTTGCAGTTCAGCGCTTTGGCACCTTCGACAACGCCCTTGCTCGCTTTGCGTTCGTTCAATTGTTAACGCAAGAAGCTTGGTTTGATCGGTCGGTCTATGGCGAAGCCGAGTACAACCAAATTCAAGCGTCCCTGAAAGAATTGCAAACCAAATTAATTGCAAAGTCCGCCAAGGAATGGAGCCGAACAACAGAGTTGGCTCTGAGTGAATTCATGGTCATGAGCCGTTGGCCATCGGCCGATTTTTGGCCCGTTGATCGACATGCAAACGACTTTCAGATGCCGATTGGTCTTGCATGGATTGGAGGCACAAACGGCGTTGGTTTCGCAGCGCCGATTTCGTTCGGCGATACGTTTGCCGAGGTGGCATTCATCTGGGCGCGGGCGGAGTTTGTTTACCAGCAATCGTTGAGAAAAGGCATCGCAGGCCGTATCGATCCAGCGTTGATCGAACAATTCAGACTTAGTGTCGATCGGATGAAATCGATTTTGAATCGAGAAAACGGCGAGGCCATACAAGGCATTGCGGAACGCCAATTAGCGCATTGGAAACGGTCGATTCAGTTGTACGAATCAGCCCTCCAATGTTGGTCTGGTGAAGAGCCGCGAGGCGTCTCAACATTGAAATCCGCCATCCTAGCGGACCCAAAGAACCCTTGGTGGCCGTATCGTTCCGCAAGGCTCTTTCAAACGCTCATCGGACAACGTGAGCAAGCGATTCAGCAATTCCGATCGCTTGCCAGCGGTTTTGCTGCGGGAAGCGATGCTTGGCTGGAATTCCGAGCGCGAACCGTTCAAACCTTGCGCCAAATCGGCAATGAGAAAGCGGCTCAGGAGTTGGTCGATCTCGTGTTTGCAACGTATCCAACAGTATCGAACGAGTGGAAGCAAAAGTTTGCGAAGTAATACCCGTTTAACTGGCTGAAAGGCTGCACCCCTTGCGTTAGTCTGCTACTAGTGGTGCACTCGCCGCCCTGAGAATCGGCTAGACTTATATCCATGTGAACGAATCCTCCCGTTTCTCGTCCATCACCCAAGAGTTGCCGTGTCCACGCTACGTGAAATATCGGAATCGATTCGGCTCCAAGAAATGACGCTGATGCAAGGAGGCGGCAAGTCAGGCTCAGATCGTCAACGCAAGCTAGGTCGTCTGCCAGTTCGCGAAAGGCTTTCCGTCCTGCTCGATCCCTGCCGTCCATTCTTAGAATTGGGGCTGTGGGCCGCTTACCAAATGTACCCTGAGTGGGGTGAAGTGCCCGCCGCCGGAGTCATTTCGGGTATCGGTTGGATTCATGGCCACCCTTGCATGATCGTTGCCAATGACGCGACCGTCAAAGCGGGTTCGATGTTTCCACAGTCGGTCAAGAAGCTCATTCGCGCGCAAAAAATTACGCAGCGACTTCGATTACCGATCGTCTATCTCGTGGATTCGGCAGGAGTGTTTCTCCCGTTGCAAGACGAGATATTTCCCGATGAAGATGACTTCGGAAGAATCTTTCGCAATAACGCGGTACTCTCCGCGAACGGAATTCCGCAGTATTCCGCAGTCATGGGCAATTGCATTGCGGGCGGCGCGTACTTGCCTGTTCTGTGCGACAAGATTTTGATGACCGAGGGGAGTCAGCTCTGTTTGGCTGGCCCGGCGCTGGTCAAAGCGGCTATCGGACAGACGGTCGACCCTGAGGAACTTGGGGGAGCCAGCATGCATTCGGCCATCAGCGGGACGGTCGACTTTCATGAAAAAGATGATCCAGCCTGTTTGGAAAGGCTTCGATCATTAATCCAATTATTACCCGCTGAATCGACCTCTTTGAGCGGTCCGGAACCTCTCAGAGATCAGAGCGATGTCTACAGTCTCGTTCAAGCGGACGGGCGTGGAGAGTACGATGTGCGCGAACTTCTCAACTGCATTGTCGATGCAAATAGCTTCCAAGAATTTCGAGCGGACTATGGGCGAACAGTCGTCACGGGCTACGTTCGCATTAACGGATCGCCTGCTGGCGTCGTTGCCAATCAACGCAAACGATCTCAATCCGCCAAAGGAGAACTGCAAATCGGCGGAGTGCTTTACGGAGATTCGGCAGAGAAAGCAGCCAGATTTGTAGCCGATTGCAATCAGACACGCATCCCATTGATATTTATCCAAGACGTCCAAGGGTTCATGGTCGGCAAGCAATCCGAGCAATCGGGAATCATTCGTTCAGGCGCACAACTCGTGCATGCGATGAGCACAGCCACGGTCCCTAAATTTACGGTCATTGTTGGCAGTTCGTATGGTGCGGGCAATTATGCAATGTGTGGACGCGCATACGATCCATCGCTAATCCTTGCATGGCCCAATGCTCGCTACGCAGTCATGGGTGGCAATCAAGCAGCCGACACGATGCTGACACTGCGTATTCGTGAGTCCGAAAAGTCAGGGAATAAGCTTTCGGCGGAAGCGATTGAAGCATTGCGAGACACCATTCGCAAACAATACGAAGACCAAACCGATATTCGCTATGGTGCGGCTCGCGGATGGGTCGATGCTATCATTGCCCCGCATGAGACAAGGCTCTGGTTGGGCTCCGCACTATCGGTTCTGCGTCCATCGGAGTTACTTCAATCACCTCATGCAAGATTGGAGGTTTGATGGATACGATTCGAGTTGCAAACGCGCAAGCTTTTTGGGGGGATCGCCCGACAGCGGCAACGGAACTGATAGCTCAAGTGCCCGAGCTCGATTTCCTGACGATGGACTATCTGGCCGAAGTGTCGATGTCCATATTGGCAATCCAACGCGAACGCGATTCTGCGTTAGGCTACGCGCAAGATTTTGTGGAGGTCGTTCGGAATTTGGCTCCGTATTGGGCAACGGGCGGTCGCTGTCGACTCATCGCGAATGCCGGTGGGCTGAATCCTCTGGGATGTGCGCACGCGTGTGTGTTGGCTTTGGAGAAAGCCGGCTGTCGATCGATGAAGCTCGGTGTAGTCAGCGGCGACAATGTTCTTCCTCAACTGATTGAAGTTGGCGGCGACGAGTCTCTATTTCAAAACTTGGACTCAACAGAGCCGCTTTCCAAGGTACGTGAACGATTGGTCACAGCCAACGCCTACTTAGGTTGCAATGGCATCGTGGAATCGCTTCGAGCTGGTGCGGATATTGTTATTACTGGCCGCATCGCAGACCCCTCGATGGTGGTTGCCCCCTGCGTTTATTCTTTTGGCTGGGAGTCCAATGACTGGGACCGATTGGCTGGAGCAACCGTTGCAGGTCATTTGCTTGAGTGTGGCACCCATGTCACCGGCGGCATTTCAACGGATTGGCTCGATGTTCCCGATCCGGCACACATCGGATTTCCAATCGCTGAAATCCATCGCGATGGAAGTTGCATCATTACCAAATCCGAATGCTCAGGCGGGCATGTGACGCTCGAAACGGTGAAAGAACAACTCATCTACGAAATCGGGGACCCGTTTCGATACTTGAGTCCGGATGTGACCGTATCCTTCTTGGATTTAGTGCTGAACTTGGTCGGCAAAGATCGTGTCGCGGTCCAAGGTGCCGCAGGGCGAGCTCGCCCCGACACTCTGAAAGTCAGCGCAACCTATCGCGATGGCTTCCGAGCTGCGGGGATGCTCACTTTCTTTGGCCCTCAGTCGGTTCAGAAAGCACGCAAATGCGGAGAATTAGTACTGCAAACTCTGCGCGAAGCCGGGCACATTTATCGCGATTTCATCATCGAGTGCTTGGGAAATGCCGAGAGCATTCCCGTCCCAAATCTGTCAAACCGAAACGAATATGCTTTCGAGACAGTTCTGCGAATGGCCGTCGAATCCGAAGCTAAATCTGCGGTTGATCAATTCTCGCGAGCATTGATCCCATTGGTAACCGCTGGACCGCAAGGAACAACCGGTTACGCCGAAGGGAGACCTCGCGTACATCCCGTTTTTCGCTATTGGCCATGCTTGATCGAAGCGAATCGATGCCAGCCTCGGGTGGATTTCCTGACGACGACGGATACGCTAGCAAGCCGAGCGACTTTGCCAACTTGGCCACCGCCGAACACGCGCTGGCTACAGCCGCAGACGAACCTACCTTCGGCACATCCGAAAACGATCGACCTGGCGCGAGCCCATGTGTTGTCCGATATCGCGTATGGCCGTAGTGGCGACAAAGGGACCGGAGCCAATATCGGTATTCTTGTTCGATCGATGCATGACTACGAGTGGCTCAATCATTTTTTAACGGCAGACCGAGTAAAGCGTTTTTTTGAACCGATCGGCTTGGACTCGGTCGAACGGTTTGAGTTGCACAACCTCGGAGGATTCAATTTTGTTGTGCGTGGAATCCTGCGACGCGGTCTTCGCAATGACGCACAAGGCAAGGCGCTGGCGCAGGCACTGTTGTCGATTCCTTTATCGGATTTGTCTATGACATTTTAGAACTTCGGGCGGTGAACATGAACGGCATTGCAAACTCGATTGACGACCAAGAGGCACCTTGGGTTGCCGGTTATACCATCGGAGATGTATTGAGGCAGACGGCCAGAAGGTTTCCGGACCAAGATGCTGTTTACTTTATGTCCAATGATATTCGATGGAGCTGGGCAAGGCTCGATCAAGAAGTGGATACGGTTGCTCGGAGCTTACTGGCGCTTGGACTTCGGCGAGGGGATCACTTTGGAATCTGGGCCACGAATGTCCCCGAATGGGTTGTATTGCAGTTTGCGACGGCTCGCATCGGCGTAATCTTGGTAACGATCAATCCTTCGTATCGAACCAATGAGCTTGCATATGCGATCAAACAATCAGAGCTGTGCGGGCTTGCGTCGATCGATCATTATAAAAGTACGGATTATTTTGCGGCCTTGAATGAAGCTATCCCGGAGCTTGCGTCTCAATCCGCAAATTGCTTGACGTGCGAACAGTTTCCAAAATTGAAGTGGGTCATCAGCCTGCGAGGAGTAGCCCCTGCGGGAGCTCTATCTTGGCAGGACCTGCTTGCGGTATCCGATTCGATTTCGAACGAGCAATTGCAGGCTGCACAACTAGAAGTGCGCTGGGACGATCCTATCAATATTCAATTCACGTCTGGCACGACTGGGTTTCCGAAAGGTGCCATGCTTTCGCATCGAAACATTCTCCTGAATGCCTACTATGCTGGCGCAAATCAAGAGTTCACTTCGGCAGATAGGATCTGCATTCCAGTCCCATTGTACCATTGCTTTGGGTGTGTCCTGGGAACGCTTTGTTCTATTGTGCATGGGGCAACGATGGTCTTCCCTTCCGAGGGCTTTCATGCCGGTTCGACCTTGCATGCCATCGAAAAGGAGAGATGTACCGCCGTCTATGGCGTCCCAACGATGTTTATCTCGATGTTGGAGCATGCGGACTTCCCGACACGCCAGTTGAAATCGTTGCGAACCGGGATCATGGCAGGCAGTCCATGTCCGATCGAATTGATGAAGAAAGTCACGATTGAGATGGGGGCTTCGCAGATGACAATCGGCTATGGGCAAACCGAAGCCTCTCCGTTGGTAACACAGACGCGCATTCATGATTCCTTGGACCTGCGCGTTGGAACGGTTGGTCGAACATTGCCTGGCATTGAGGTCAAATTGATCGACCCCGAGACGGGAAAAGTAGTAGGGGACATGCAGCATGGCGAATTGTGTAGTCGTGGGCACAATGTCATGATCGGGTATTTCAAGATGCAGGATAAAACGGCGGAGGCAATCGATGCGGAGGGATGGTTGCACTCGGGCGATTTGGCGATGCGCCAGGCAGATGGGTACTATCGCATTACAGGTCGACTTCGCGATTTGATCATTCGCGGTGGCGAAAACGTATACCCTCGCGAGATCGAAGAGTTGCTTTTCCAGCATCCGGATGTTGAGGACGTGCAAGTGATCGGAGTTCCGGATCGCAAATTCGGCGAAGAGGTTATGGCCTGGGTTCGCTTGCGAAATGGGAGTGCAACATCCGTGGAGGAGTTGAAGGCGTTTTGCAAAGCCAAGCTTGCCTACTTTAAAGTGCCGCACTATTGGAAATTTGTGGACTCGTTCCCTATGACGGTGACGGGGAAAATACAAAAATTCAAGATGCGAGAAATCAGCATTGAGGAGCTTGGTTTGCAGGATGTCGCAAGGATCCAAACGGCATGATCGCGAAACAATCCTTACGCGTCAGGTGCCGCCCAATTCGGCAATCGTTTCTCCAGAAATGCGGCCAATCCTTCTGCTGCTTCGCCACCGTGTCTCGCGTTGAGATGAAGTTCGAGCATGCGAGCTATCGACACCGATTCGCGCGTCGCATAGGCTTGATTAAGCAACATTTTGGTTGCCTTCACGGTTTGGACGCCGCCTGCTAATACTCCTTCAGCCAATTCAATCGCCGTTTTCAAAAGCACTTCTTGGGAAACAATGCGTTGCAAAAGGCCCATCTGTTGGGCTCGGTTCGCATCGATTGTGTTGCCGACCAAATACAATTCTCGAAGATCGCCCTCGCGTACTTTTGGGCTCATGACAGCGCAGATCAAAGCGGGCAGCAGTCCACGGCGGGCTTCCGGAAATCCGATCTTTAAATCGGTAGTCCCAATTGCCAAATCGCAAGAAACCATCAAGCCAGCTCCTCCCGCGTATGCGCCGCCATGTGCAGCGGCAATGGTGACCAACTCCGTGCTTCGCATAAGTTCAAACGTTTTCGCCAGACTGCTCGCGCATTGGTGAACGAGGTTGGCTTGCGACGCCTCGGACAAATCCATTCCAGAGCAAAAAACGGGTCCGGCGCCTGCGATAATCAGAACACGCGTTGCCTTTTTTGAGGTTAAGGATTCGATTTGCTGGCAGAGTTCATCGAGCATTGCAATGCATAGAGCATTGCGACGTTCAGGGCGATTTAGGGTTAACAGAACGAGATCCTTTTGCAAGGTCTCAAGAGTGATAAGGTTTTCCATGGTGGATATCGCCTCTATGCACAACGGTATGAGTCTTCGCGTGAAACAAACTGATAGCCGAAGGGCGATAGCCCCGGTTCTCGACGAATGTCGAGCAATTGGAAAACCGGGGCTATCGCCCAACGGCTAATTAAATCAGCAGGTGAGAGGGACCTAGCTAGTGCTTCGTTACTGCTAAGAATTAGGGTTGGATGTAGTGGATCTTGTTAAAGATCCCACAGATTCAGGATCTTTAACAAGATCCACTACCTAAAATCAAGCTGCAACGCAGCCCTAGTCTTCTTGCCCTCGTTTGTACGCGTCTGCGAGGCTTTCGTCCAAGCCCACCAGCCATCGACGTCCTTCGGTTTCGAGTTCGACAAAGTTTGCACCGACATCAATAACTTGGCCTTGCACACCACCCAATTTGAGCTGGTCTCCTTTGCGAAGGTAGTACTTCTTGTCGTCGGTTTTTGAGAGCACCCAAGCTTCGGGTCCGCTTCGGCCAACAATCAGCGCCGTCACAGTCGCTTGCGAAGCAACATCAAATTTATTCGCAGGCGGGGCCGGCGGAGGCATTTCCTTTACACTGAGGGTAAGCGTCTGAAGTGCCGACTTTGCGGGAATTCCAGTGTCGGTTACCTTTACGACGACTTTGTAGTCGCCTGGTTTCGTCGGGCTCCAGGATAGCTTGCCCAAATCCCTGTCCATTTTTAACCCCTCTGGTACTTCACCGACCGTATCAAACAGCAAGTATTGATTTGGGCCGGCGTCCGTGGCCTCAATCGTGTAATCGAGTTTCAGCCCAATCTTTGCATCCACCGACTTTTTCGCACTTACATTCGGGGGATAGTTCATCGGCGAAAACAGGTTGCGTTCGCAAATGGTTTGCTTGTATTCGTCGAGTGACTTGGCGAATCGATTGGAGTTTGCTTCGGGTGGCTCCTGTTTGTCTTTGGCGATTGCCAATGCAAGAACTTCGCAGTCCAAGGTGATGGACAATCGATCGGGTTCCCGGCTGTTCAATGGGCTAACATCAAAGCGAGTGATTCGATGTAAATAGTCTTTGGCATAAAAACCGTAGAGCAGTTGAGTTGCGTTCTCAATGGTCCCCGCCCCTTTGATTTGAAACTTGAACGATTGAAATGCGTCCTTTTCCGGCTTGAAAGAGGACGCATCGAGAAAACGTGGCGTTGGCTCATCCAATCGTGCTTCGTCTCCTAACGCGATTAACCATTCCATGTAGTCTGCTCGCGCTTTTTCGACGTTCCTTGGCAACGAACGTGGAGCAACGATGTTTATTTTTTGGTTGGCAATGATACCCGACGTAACCAGCAAGTCCTGATCTTGTTTCTTCTTAACAAGACCTTCCAACTTTTCCTTTTTCTTGGTGAGGGCGTCTTGGAAACTTGAGATGATCGATTGTCCGACGAACAGCAAGACCACTGCGCCAACGCCTACTGCCAAAAACTTTTCTCGTTTGTTCATAGCCATGATTAAGCTCCCGCTCCAGTGGTTTGTGGCTCAGGGGTTGTCGTTGAGGGTGGGGTGACGGATGGAGTCGGAGGGGACGCGGTTTCTTGATCCTTAGACGCTGCAGGCGTTTTGGGTGGTGATTCCGTTTCACTCGGAACGGGAGGAGCTGTTTTCGGGTCGACTGGAGTACCTTGAACTTCGACAGCTGGCTTGTTCGCCGAGGGCGTCGCATTCGCTGGATTTGAAGCCATCTTAGGCTTCTTTTGCGTTCGAGGATCCGAAACTTTCACGGGTGCTAACTGCATGTTAAGATCGGCTATCCATGGAAAATCGCCGGTTTTGTCTTGGCTTTTGATGACGCTGGTACTTAGCACCGAATGTTGTGGATCGCGAAACGACTCTTGATACTCGGGTATGTCTTCTTGTTTTTTTGCGACAAACTTGGTTGAGACTGACGCTGAGTTTGTCTTGGCGTCCGTCATAAACGTAGTCACGCTGAAAATGGTTTTGTCGGCAGGGGCGGCGTGGGTTGACATGTATTCCAACTCGTCCAACCAGTTATGGTCCCCTTGTAAGAAGTTTTCTACTTTGTTCCAGTCCGCAAGTTTCTTCGTGGAAAGCTCAATGGACTTCGCGTTCTTTGCTATTGCTTCTTCGAGTCCTGCAATCTCCGAGTTGAGCGCCGAATGGCTCATCCAATTCCACGCGTATGCACCACCGAGCGCTAGGACAGCCGCAGCGCCAGCCAAGGCGTATTTGACGACTGGCTTCTTCTTTTCTTCGCGTTTGCGCGGATTTGAAAAATCGATGAGACGGTCCGAGACCTGGGGAGCCAGCAACGCTCCGATAGCAGATGCGAATTTGCCTGTGTTGTCACCCGCAACGAGTCGCACTGTCTTGGATGCCTCGAACAAATCAAGTGGATCGAGGCTTTCAACATTTGTTTCCAGCGCCAAGCTTAGCGTCTCGCACAAATCGGCGTGCTGTGGTCCGCTCCCCCAGATTCGAACTTGCTGGATGTTTAGATTCGAACGTTGCGAGGCTGCGGCAATCAGTGTTCGCCGAATCTCTCCCAGCAGAGCAAAACTGTTCGATTCCGCTTCGGCAGGGCTCGAGAACCGAACGTTTCGCATGAAAACCACATTGCCTTGGTCCATGACGGCCATATCGGCTTCGTCCCCGTACAGCTCCATCAAAAGAACGGCCGAATTCGCAAGTTGAGGTTGCTTGATGATCGCCATGGTCGCGGAGGCCATCGGTCGCAATACGATTTGCGTTAACGTCAAACCAAGTGAAAGCACAATCTTGTTGATGCGATCGACTGTGGCAGGGTTGATGGTCGCTGCCAAGCAGTCCGTCATGCCTTCTTGACTCGATGGCATGACGACATAGTCGATCGGCCATGAGTCACCTGCGTTGGCAAACTGGCGTTGGGCCGCGAATCGAACCATGTCGGGCAATTCGTTTTTGTCAACCGTAGGCAACGTCAATGAACGCAGTTCGATACTGCTCCGGCCGATGCAAAAAATGACGTTGCCTGATCGAACGGCAAGCTGTTTGAGCAGAGATTGGATCGCTTCAAAAGTCTTGGCGCTGTTAAGAATTTCCTCATTCGAATCCAATGCGATTGGCGATGAGGCGACATGCTCGAGAGAGACCCCGGTCAGACCGCTTGATCCGACGGCGATGCGGACTTCGTTGGAATCGCACTCGATTGCTATTAGACGTGCCATAATATTTTTGCTAAACCTATTGAGTGGAGACCAAACCCTGGGCACGTTGGCCCAAGGTGGCTTGACTGAACCCTCGCCCTAAGTGATCCATCTTGCGATAGAGCACCACGATCGGAACTTGGCCCGAAGCATCGATAACCGCTTCCGTACGTGCGAAACCGGCTGACTGTTCGAAATATCCAACGCTCTGAGCTCGCATGACGTCTCCGCCACCGGTAATCAAAGGTGCAATCAATTGCATTTCTTGGAGAGTCAGGATCCCTTCGACCATTGGCCAAGTTTCAAATTTTCGATTGCTGTTGTCTGTGGACTGCGAGCGAGACTCAATTAGTTTCTCCAGGATCTCGGTCGTAATTCCAGGCAAACCAGCCAAAATCTCTCGCGGAGCCTCATTTATGTTAATTCGTCCTGGCAAAACTGTTGCCTCAACTGCGGTAAGTTTATCCATGATCGATGGCAAATAGATTGCCATGGCGATCGGATTGGCTTCCAACGGCGAGGTGTAAGTAATTGGTTGGCCATCGACGGTCGCGGTGAATTGAGCTCCGATCAGGTCAAGAACTTGTTTGACTTTTCCGCTTGGCGGTTGTGAAGTATCTATTTTCAGGCCATCAAAAGCAGCGGCAGACCACTTTTCCGTTTTGGCAGGGCTGCCGCCACCGCCACCACCGGTACCACCTGTACCGCCACCGCCCATACCGCCACCACCCATACCGCCACCACCCATACCGCCTCTACCGCCGCCGCCCGGATTCCCTCTACCGCCTGCGCCTGGACCGCCTGCGCCTGGACCGCCTTGGCCTGGACCGCCTTGCCGACCGCCACCGGCTCCTGGTCCGCCTGGACCGCCGCCACCTGGACCGCCGCCACCTGGACCGCCGCCACCTGGACCGCCCGGTCCTCCGTTTCCTGGTGCTCCTTGTCCCGCGCCTGGACGACCTCCGCCCGCTCCCGGTCCGCCTGGACCTGGACCACCGGCACCACCACCTGGGCGACCTACGCCAGCTCCCGGACCACCTTGACCACCGCCAAATCCGCCGCCACCCGGACCACCTTGACCGCCGCCGCCACCTCCTTGATCGCCACCAGGTAGTCCAGGCCTGCCCCCAACTCCACCTCGTTGTTGGAGCAACATAATCATGCTTAGTGGTTGCATGCCGATCATTGAGAGATCGAAATTAGCTCGACCTCGTCCCGCGCCGGGCCCACCTTGAGGCCCGCCGCCGCCCGCTCCCGGCCTTCCACGTTGCCCATCACCTTGCCCATTGTCTTGCCCGCCACCTCCACCTGGTCCGACACCTCCACCACCGGCCCCTGGCCTTCCGCCTTGGCCGCCACCACCTTGGCCGGCACCGCCACGCCCGCCTGCGCCTGGTGCGCCGCCCGGACCACCTGCGCCTGGACCACCTGCGCCTCCCCTACCACCGCCTAGTCCGCCACCGCCTGGTCCGCCCGCGCCGCCCCTACCACCGCCCGGTCCGCCTGCGCCCGGTCCGCCTGGTCCGCCCCTACCACCGCCTGGTCCGCCACCCCCTGCGTTTCCTCTACCCCCTGCTCCTCCTCCACCGCCGCCACCAAAACCACCGCCTCCGGGCGCACCCCCTGCGCCTCCCGCACCGCCGCCTGGAGAACCTCCACCTCCACCGCTGCCGCCACTGCCGCCGCCAGCTCCTGCTCCGTTGGCTCGATATGCGATGATGAATGTGGCCAAGTCCGGACCTACCGCCGCTGCCAAATCCGTTTGCAAAGTGGCTATGTCGGAGCCGTTAATGTTGATTCTTGGAGTGCCATCGGACGCGACATTTTTTTCTTTGGAATAGAGAGTTAGATAAACAGCTAGCCCCAAACCGCTGGGCATTCCGCTGCCGGTTGTGGCAGAAGCATCGGTACCCGTAGACGTAGCTGACTGGGTTGCGGAAGACTCCGATGGCTCGAGCACGCCATTTCGATTCTGGTCCAAACCAAACAACAACTGCGGGGTGACACCGCGAACCAATAGCAATTGTTCGATAGATTGCAACGGACCGTTCACAGGCGCATACGGTGTGGGCAGTTGCGAGTAATAGTCTCGCTCTGCGCCGTATTCACGCGTTTCATCGTCCGCGTCAACGAAGTCGAGAATGGCATCTGCAACGTCCTCGGACATACCGGGCAACGCCATGAGCAACGAGCGTCCCACCCCCAGTCCCCCCGCTGCCCCCCCACTATCGCTAGCTCCAGCCATACTTGCTCCCGCGCCTCCTGCAGACAAACCGAAACTCGACAAGTCAACGCCACCTGCGGCTTGCTGCATAAGTGCCCCGACCGACATTTGACTATCGATAATAGGGAGCGTGTTGATATTCAAGCTTGCCGACTCGTTTTTCAAGCCATACCTCACGCCTGAGTACTCTCCATCTTGATTGAGATCAGGTGCTACCAACGTGTAGTTGCAGACGTTGAGCGGATCTCGCCCAGATAATACGGGTATCGCTTGAAAGGTGTCAGGGTTACTAATCGCTCCACCCGCATCCTCGCGTGCTTGACGACTCGCCGCAAGAAACAATCTCGCTCCATCCATACCTGAATCGGCAGCATAGCGTGCTTGAATGGACTCGCCCGCCAATCGCGATTCCTCATGTCCAATCAACATCGACTGAGAGAATGCAATTGCCCCGAGAGTCACAGCGGCCACCACAAGCAATACAGCCAACAAAAGGAACGCACGTCGGTGATTCTTTTTCGTTTTTTTCATAGTCCTAGCGATCCCATTCCGTTATCCGAAGATCCTGATGTTCCCTGCGGTGGAGCGAGAAGCTGTGCACCGGGAATAATTGTATTGGTCGAAAAGATCTCAATTCCGAATTCTTGCATCATGTCCTTGGTCAGCGAGGATATCGGTATCCCTTGCGTGATCGGTTTCGACATCGTAAAGCTGTAACGTTGCATCGCAATGGTTATTTTGACGACATGCGGTAAACCTAATTGACTGCCGTCCCACTCCGCGAGCCATTGAGTTCCGTCGAAATACTGAAACTCGATGGCCATGACTTCGGGAGCTACGATCTGCCCAGTCTTGAGCAGTTGATCGCTACGTCCGTTTTCGTAAGCATACTGGGTGATCGCGCGGTCCACCGATCGACGAACCAAGCCACCGTTGCTCGGCGTGGGCGACGCCCCATTGGCCGTCGTGGCTTGCTGTGAGAGTGCCGCCAAAGGGTCTTGAACTCCATCCGGTCGAGGAGATTGAACATAGTACCCAATCGTCTTGATGTCGCTGGGCATATCACCCAACGAGCCAGTGAGGGAATTGCTCATTTGCGGATAGTACTCGTCTGGGCGAGGCAACCGACTGACGTCGATTTCGATAGAAGAGCTTGAGCCGTATAAGCCCGGAGGCGGAGACGCAGTAGTCGGCGTCGTCGTCGACGTTCCACCGGAGCTTGGAGGAGGCGATCCGCCACCTCCCGAAGAACCACCCGAAGGCGAACCGCTGCCAGCCGACGCACCACCACTTGCCGACGCACCTCCACCCGCGCCGCCGCCGCCAGACGGAGCGCCACCAGACGGAGCGCCACCAGACGGAGCGCCACCAGACGGAGCGCCACCACCACCGCTACCCGACGAAAGCAATTGTTGTAAGCCACTGACATCAAATGGCTGATATCGAACAGTGGTCCGAATATCCTCTGCGATCATGTTAAGAACAGCTCTGGCTAACTGAGCTTGTCGCACACTATCCTGGCCTCTTTCTTGATTCACAAGAAATGTTTGGACCAAACTACCCATCAAGCCTGCGACGACTGCAGCCAACGCCAGAGACAAAATAAGTTCGAGCAACGTGAAGGCTCTTCGTCGTCTGGTCCTCAACCGCCTCTCTCCCTGTGAAGCACACCATGCATAAGACATTGCTTGCATCATTGAATCCCTCCTGCTGCTCCCGAACCCGTTGACGATGTACTCCCGCCACCAGTATCCGTACTTTGCGGGAGCGTGTCCAATCCAAGGTTTGGGTCGATCATCCAGCGAACAATAAAGAATAGCTCAGGATTCTCGGTCGTCGTGTTTGGCTGGTCAGTAACACTTAACCTCACTCCGACCATGTCTTTTTGCTGCGCTGTTACCGTTTGGATCTGGTAGTTCCAATTGCCATTTCGCAGCGAGTCTGTAATCGGAGTCCATGGGGTGGTCGTCAGTGGTATCGCACCCGCAAGAACTTCGGACATTTTCGATTCGCACAGCATCTGAGCGGTAGCCAGTCGCTGTGCCATTAGACCGTTGTCGGTTGACTGCTTCGTTATCTGCGAGAGCAGTGCGACGGACATGGCTAGTATCGCGAGAGCCAAGATGACCTCGAGAAGTGATAAACCGGAGCGATGGATTTTACAACAGGGACGCGAAGCAGAGCTTCGAAATGTGGCATTCCCAAGCAGAGCTTGGGAACGAGGGCGAGGGCGAAATGTGGCATTCCCAAGCAGAGCTTGGGAACGAGGGCGGATGAATGTTTTTTGTCGCGATTTCATGGTTCGAGGCTTTCGGAAATGGATCACTTTGCGATCGAACTAGGGTCAACCGACATCAGTCGAAAGGAACTCAATTGGCCGGTCACACCGCGAATTTGTATCGCCATTCGGCGACCGCGTTGGTCTACCAACACGATTTGTGCCGTAGTGGTTGAACCGTCGGGATAAACCAACAGTGGCGAAGAAAGCCCATCCGTGGTTACGGCAACTCCTGCCGTCGGCATGACTTCCCCTGAATTTTGGAGCTCAAGTGCATTCCGCGAATCCACCAGAGTTTCAATCGCCGAAAATTGCACCCCACTACTCAGTTGCTTTAGGCCGCTTGAGGCATCCACAACAGAAGTGGAAACTCCTCCCGATACCCCTTTTTCCGTTGCCACAACTTGACCGTCCGTCCCCATCACCGTTGCGCCAGCCGACGCGTCTTGCGATTCTGTTCCGCCCAACCAAGGGGTGATGGAATAGTCGCGGGTTTGCAGTGTGGCTCGCATGACTTGAGCCTGACCGGTTCTCATGGCCGCTACGCGAGCAGCCTTCAATTCGTTCAATAGCTGTTGAATCGACTCCGTAAGCTTTCTGCTCGTGACCATGGATTCGAACGTCGGAACCGCAATGCCTGCAAGGGCAACCAAGATCGCCAAAACAAGCAACAACTCAAGCAGCGTAAACGCTTTTCGGATGTTTTTGATTTGGCAATTCATGATCGTTGTACCTTTAGTAAACTACCTGCCGGGGATTCGTGCCCCTGGCACGATGCGTTTTTCTCCCCCTCGCCCCGCTTCGGGGAGAGGGGGTCGGGGGGTGAGGGGAGGAACTATGTCTTGCAAGCCGTCGGTCCAGTGATTGGTTAATACTTTTTAAATAAGGTAAAGCACTGAAATCCGCGATCAAAACTCCAGTCAATACCAAGTGCAAAACCCCTCACCCCCAGCCCCTCTCCCCTAGGAGGGGCGAGGGGAGCAATATCAGGGTATTTTACGACGTAATATCGTCTGCTGTTCCCGACTGGCCGTCTGGACCGACGCTACGAATTTCGAATGTACTTCCATTCAGTTTGAACTCATAGGGTTTGCCCCAAGGGTCCGCAGGAACCGGCTTGTCGAGTTTCTGAACCCATAGACCGGGATCTGCTAAGTCGCTAGGTTGCTGATAGAGTGCTTCGAGATTCGACGGCAGGGTGCCTACTTGGAGCTGGTACTCTTTGAGAGAGGTGGAAAGAATCCCGATCATGACCTTGGCTTGTTGCTTTTTCGCACCTTCCAATGCGCCTCCTAGATTTCGAATCGCAAAGCCCGCCAAGACAACCAAGATCACGAGGACCAACAGTACTTCCATCAATGTAAAGCCGCGCCGGAGGGCTCTTCGATTTTGCATTCTACGATTCATTTCAAAACTCCAGTTTCTGATTCAAGGATTAACCGGCACCTGCACCGCTGATGATCGGGAGCATGAGGGCCATAACTACAAACATTACCATCGCCGCTAGAACGAGCAGCATCACGGGTTCCAAAAGTCGAACGACCGTTTCCAATCGTCGGAAGGTCGTTCGCTCCAAGTTATCCGATATCGTTACTAACACCTTATCCAGGCTGTTGGACTCCTCGGCAACCGAAATCATTTCAACAACGGTCTGCGGAAAGTGCCCGCTCTTCTCCAATTGCTTGGCTAATCGTTCACCCGCTGAGATTTCCTCGCTCGCTGCCAAGACCGATTCCGACAAAATAATATTTCCAGCTGCAAGTCGGCTTATCTCAAGCGATCGAAGGAGAGGGACTCCGTTTTGAAGCAAGGTGCCTAGGACCCGGCAAAACCTCGACACTGCCAAATTCAAGAAAACACTACCGATCAGAGGCGTTTTAATCTTGAGCAAATCTGCATTTCGTTTTCCTTCGGTTGTTTTCAAATACTGATTCAGTCCAAGACCAGCAATGGCAACCAAGCCCAAAATAGCCCACCACCATTGCTGAACAATCGCACTCATCCAAAGCAAAAGTTCCGTCGCTTGGGGCAATGTCCCCTTCTTTCGCATAGGTTCAAAGATGCCTTCAAACTGCGGAACGAATGCGACGAGCAAAACCGTGACCACCACCAGCCCCACGGTCATCACAAACACGGGATAGGCCAGCGCACCAACCGTCTTGCCCTTCATTTCTTCTTGTTGTTCGATAAATCCGCCCACACGCTCCAGGGCGTCCTCAAGAAATCCACCTTCGCTTCCTGCACGCACCATGTTGATGGCCATGTCATTGAATATGCGCGGGTAGCGAGCCATGGCTTCACCCAGCGACTCCCCTTCTTCAACTTTGCTCTTGATCTCGCTGACCGCGTTGCGAAGTGTGCGGCTTGAGCCTGATTGCGTCGACAAAACGGTCAAGGCTCTGAGCATCGGTACACCGCTGCGAAGAAGCGACGAGAGCTGGGTGTACAAGCTCGCCATCTGTGCGCCACCCACCCGTCGAGTGCTTTTGACTTGTGAGCCCTTGTTTATCGTGATGGAAATCGGGAACAAGGACTTGGCCCCAAGCTGGGTCGCAGCATCGCGCGCGTTGGTGGCTGCGATTGTTCCGGCCAAGGATTTGCCGCTCATATCTCTTGCTACGTACGCAAAGTCAGGCATCAGGTGAACTCCTAAACAAGCGAATCACCTTTGGTCGCGCGAAGGACTTCGTCGATACTCGTCGTCCCCTCGATTGCCTTTCGAAACGCATCATCGCGCAGTGTCATCATGCCGCCTCGCAAAGCCGCTTTCTTGATTTCATAACTGCTCGACCGACCGTGTGCCAACTGCCGAACTTCTTCGGTGGTTGCAAGCAATTCGTAAATGCCAAATCGTCCCGAGTACCCAAGCTGGCGACAAGTGCGGCAACCGGTGGCTCGATAGAGTGGCTTGCCATCGAGTTTCTCCCAGGGGAAATCGCGAGGCACGTCTTCATGGGTTGGATGATAGGCTTGTTTGCATTCGGGGCAAAGCCTTCGAACAAGTCGTTGCGCCATGATTCCTTCGACGGTGCTGGCAACCAAGAATGGCTCGATTCCCATGTCCACAATCCGCGTGAACGCGCCAGCAGCATCGTTGGTGTGCAAAGTACTGAAAACCGTGTGACCCGTTAACGAAGCTTGGATCGCATTTTCGGCCGTTTCCGCATCGCGAATTTCACCGACCAGAACGATGTCCGGGTCGTGACGCAAAATGCTTCGCAGAGAAGCAGCAAACGTCAAACCAATCTTCGTATGCACTTGAATCTGATTGATCCCATCGAGTTGATACTCGACGGGGTCTTCGGTTGTAATAATCTTGTTCTCTGGCGATTTGATTTCAAGCAAGGAGCTATAAAGCGTGGTTGTTTTGCCAGAACCGGTTGGACCCGTCACCAAAATAATGCCGTGCGGCAAACGAATCAGTTCGCTAAAGAGCTTATACGTCGCTTCGCCCATCCCGAGACTTCGCAAATCGAATTTCATCGAGCCTTTGTCGAGGATCCGCATAACCAAGCTTTCGCCGTGGATCATCGGGATCACGGAAAGCCGAATGTCGATCTCGCGGCCATGCACTCGCAGTTTGATCCGTCCGTCTTGCGGCAATCTTTTTTCTGCGATGTTCAGGTGAGCCATAATCTTGAGACGCGAGATGATGGCCGCTTGGAAGCGGTTGATCTCGGGCGGAATCGCTTGGGTGTGCAAGATTCCGTCGATACGATAACGAACGACTAAGCCCGAAGCCTGCGATTCAATATGAACGTCGCTAGCCCGCGTATCGATCGCCTCAACCAACAACTCATTCACGAGCCTAACGACAGACGCCTCTTGAGCTTGTTCGCCCAATTCGCTTCCATCGGCCTCGATTTTCTCCAAAAGCTCGATTTCTGTTTCGTCATCCGATCTCGAAGCAAGCAGCCCCTCGACCGTTTCGCTACCGACACCCAAATGCTTTTTGACTAGCTTGGCAAGTTCAACTTTTTCGGCGACGAGTGGAACGACCGCCAAGCCCGTAGCTGCGGCCGCTTCGTCTAACGGATACAGGTCGAGTGGATTGCTTGTCGCAACGAACAACTGGCCATTCTCGAGCTTGACCGGGAACAACGCGTGTCGATAGATCAGCTTCAATGGAAAGGTCTGAAGCAACTTCAAATCCACTTCGGCTTCGCGCAAATCGATGAAGTCAAGTCCGTACTCATCTGCAACGATTCGAAGCACCTCATCTTCCTTGGCAAAGCCTTGTTTAACGATGCTGTCGACAATGCTCGTGCCATTGGCTGCAGCGCGAGACTGCAGCAGTTGATCCCGATTGATCAAGCCTCGTCGCAGTAGAATTTCACCAACTTCGGTTATCATTTGAGAGGGAGCACGTTTTTTTGGTTTAAGAATTAAGCAACAAGATCTAATTAGTAGAGCACAATTTGTGGCATGTTACTATCGACCACGCGTTCGACCACCGGTTTGTCCAGCACCACCGCCTTGCCCCCCTCGGGTTCCGCCTTGGAATCCGCCGGAGCCCGGAAACCCGCCGCCGCCTTGACCACCTCGGGTTCCGCCAGCACCGGGAAAGCCACCGCCACCGCCTGGAAATCCACCGCCTGGAAATCCGCCGCCACCTGCTCCACGGTTTCTAAATTGCTGGAAGAAATCCGCAGGATTGCTTGTGTTCGTCCCGCCACTAGGCTGTGAGTTGGAGGATTGAGTTCCGGTCGTGGTGCTGGTTTTTGCGTTTGCACCAAACACCGACTGCAGGGCGCTTTTCATAATCGTCGAGTTACCTTCCATCGGGATGACTAAGATGCTCTTCTCGTCTAAGCCAGCCGCTTCGTCCATCTGCTTAACCAAGTCCTCGACATCTGCGAAAAGATTAGGGGGTGCGACCACGATGAGCGTATTGTTCTTTTTGTCCGAGCTGACAGTCATCGTTTGTTCCTTAAGTTCGCTCTGGGCGCCACCACCACCCCCACCGCCGCCTCGGCGTCCCCCACCAACCATGAGCTGCATAATCTCCTGTGGAGAAGGTTGACGTTGTGCACCGGCGCCGGCTGCTTGAGCAATTCTGCTTGCAAAAACTTCCTTGACCACGGTTTCAATGTCAGCCACTGGCGTGTTATTAATTTGGATGATGTGAGTGGTTCCACGCGTCCTGTTCTCTTGGACGACTTCCGTATCAATCATGTCTACGAGGTCTTCCACCATTTGCATATCCATCGGGTTGGCTTGAACCCAAAGCGCATTCAGTCTTGCGTCCGGAATGATCGAGACGGTTCCGCTAGCACCGGCTCCAGAAGTTGTTGTGCTGCTTGCACTGCTGCTACTGCTCCCGCCACCTCCGAACAGGCCCCCCATAAATCCGCCGCCGCCAAGGAGACTGGATGCAACATCGCCAAGCAATCCGCTGCCACCGCCACTGTTGGTTGCCGCTTCGCCTGCGATGATACTCTTGATAAGTTCGGTTGCGGCTGCAGCTGTGATGTGTTCCAAATAAAATATCTCGGGTTGCGATGGGCCGTTCGCCATTTGCTCTTGCGCTGCTCGATAGAACTGATTGAATTCTTTCAGTTTCTCTGGATTATCACTGGTGACTATCAATCCGTTCGGGCCTTGAAAAATCTTGACTTCGTCATTCGGCGTTGAGCTGTTGTCGCCAGTTGCCGCAGCCTGTGCGGCCGGTGCCTTAACTGTCTCATCTCCTTGTGCGGCCGTAAACTTAATAAACGGAGACGATGGTACGACGCTGGCTTCGATCCGACTCGTGGTTTTTGCATCTTTAGGTACAGAAACGGGCTCAGTCGTCGTCTCTTTACCGGGTCGTGGATAAACTTTGAACCGAGGTTTCTTCTTCGTGGCTTCCATCATCATTTCGATTTGATTCAAAATGCGGTCAGCCGATTTACCCTTGAACGGCATTAAAATCATACCGTCGGTGATCACTTCTTCGACCGGGCTTGATTCTTCCACCTTCGACAGGAGCATTCGCACTTGTTCTACTTCTTCTTTGGTTCCTTTGACATAGATCCTTTTCGAAGCGGCATCGCCGTAGAATATCGGTCCTTTGGCTGGTTCGGTACCCTTGGGTGGTTTGCCGAAGAACTTTTCTAGCGTAAGGATGGCGGATGCCACATCAAGCTTCCCGAGGGAAACCACTTGGAAATCGGTGTTTTGCCCCGCCAACTTGGCTAGGACTTCATCGATACGTTGGTGGTCAGCGCGCGTCGCGTTGGCGATGATGTTGTTCGTTTTCGGATCCATACCCAAACGCATGTTGGTTTGACCAGAAAACGTGGTTTGCAAGATATCCATGGTCGTGGTCGGATCCGAACCAAGAATCATATGGGTATCGAAATACGGAGCCTCGACCGGTGTCGTTGCCGCACTTGAGGCAGGCACAACATCGATCTGAGTCGTGATGTCTCGAAGTTTTTGAAGCTTGTCAGGTGTCCCGGTGGCGTAGAGCGTGTTTCCAAATGTGTCCGTCGACAAGCTCAGCTCCTCGGACGTATTGATGCCATCTTTGAGTCCGAGCAACGGCCTCGCAACCGATAGCACTTCATCGGCGCTGACGTGTTTCAAGGGAATGGTGACAATCTTCGCGGATCGCGCACCATTGGGTTGTTCGGATCGCTCGATGGTATCGCGAATGATACGAAGCTTTCCGCCTGTTTCGGTCACCAGGATTTGTCCTGCGGATGGCATCGAGACGATCGAGCCTTGAGGGCCGATGAGCGGCTTTATTTCTTTTTCGGCATCTTCAACGCTTACTCGATCCAAAGAAAAAACGCATTTGATTAACTCGTATTCACCCCGTCCATCGAGGTCCTCCATCGGTACCAACTCCACCATCTCGCGGAGGTATGCCCGCATGAGTTCAGCCGAGTCACCGCTCGCCAAATCAACGCTCATCAAGACGCGGTTCTTTTTGACCAGTGTGAAACCCTTACCTAGCAACAAGCCATTCATGACATCCATCGCTTGCGGGATCGAGTAACGTCGATACGGGTCTTGATAAGTGAAGGTGCCGGTTGGATACGCGTCCACTTGCAGGCTAAGTTCCGCTTCTTTGGCGAGCCATTTTAAAACGTCCTTCCAAGGTGCAGCGGTGAAATTGAGGAGGAGTCCCTCACCCGATAGCTCGGGCTGTCGGCTGGCTACAACATCGGAAGCTGATTCCGCTATGTTGCTAGCAGCTTTATCAGCAGATTGAGTTGCGGATGCATTATTGGTGAAGCCAACCATCTTTTGCCATGCGGCGCGTTGTTGATCGTCAAGTGCTTCGTCCATTCGCTTTTCGAGTTCAGCGCTTGCTTTGGTCTTACCCATTTCTTTCGTGAGAATGGTTTTGCCCTCAAGAATGTTCTTAATCTTGGCTAATTGAGAATCCGTTACGCCAGCTTTCTGGGCGACCTCCGTTTCAACCAAAGCAGCCAACCCCAGCTTTTGAAGCCGCCACGATTCCGCCTTTTCCTGCTGAGCTGCCGTCAAAAGAGCCATTCCCTTTCTTTCGACGCTACGAAGGTTTTCGAGGGTTTTTTCTCGCTTCTCGTTGGGTGGCAACTCTCTCACCTGACTTCCGAAGGCAAGGGCTTGGCTCTCGTGCTGCTTGATAAGAACTTCCAGTCGCTCAATTTGCTCCTGGGTAAGTCCGAGTTCCGCTGCGTTGGCAGGCTCAGTAATGGCAGCTAAAACACCGACAGTGTCGGGGCTGCCAGAAGCTATTGCTGCCATTGAAGGTAGGCCGGAAACCGCGATCAAAATCGCAAGGGATTTTCTGAGAATAGCTTGTTTTTGCATGGAATAGTGCTGTCAGGTTAGATCGCGTCACGCCAAAATGTGATTTTGCAGGTCAAATTGACTTTAGTTCACCGTCAATCGTCCGCTAGTACTCTCCCACCATGAGAAGTCAATTAGTTGAATTCGAACCGTTAGTTCTGGGTTTTGAATCGATTTGACCGCACTGTGAGGAGTTTCTTGCACTCCAATTAACCCACTTGTGCAAAAAAGGTTCCGTTAACTGGCAAATGTCGCCAAAACCGAAGGCAGCAGGCACAAATTAAGTGCCATCAGCCTGCTAATTGCTAATTGCGGACGACTGCGTACTGCACACAGAGCACAAGGTGACAACAATCCCGATCTCAATGCGACGAATAACTCAATGCGTCGAATAATAAGGTGATATCATCAGGTAAGCGATCACGCCCGTAATCGAGACGTACAACCAAATGGGAAATGCGATCTTCGCGACTCGGCGATGTCTTTGAATCTGGTTCGTCACGGCAAACAAAAATGCGCGTAGCACGAACGGAAGAACGATCAACGACAGTCCAATATGCGAGATTAGAACCGTATAGTAAACGATTCGAATGAAACCCTCCCCGCCAAATTTGGTCGACGGGTTCGACAAATGGTAAGTAACATAACAAACCAAAAAAACGGCTCCAAGACTAAATGCTCCGGTCATGGCGTAACGGTGCAGATCGATTCTTTTCCATTTCTGTGCAGAAAGTCCAAGGATTAACAGCAAGGATGTCAACGTATTGACCCCGCCAATGGCATGCGGCAAGACTTTGGTCCAAGTGCCAAGATCGATTTTCGTCCGAATACCAAGCAGCACAGCAACGGCCAATGGAATTACGATGGAAAGAGCATTAACGATCCATACCGCACGTTTTTCTGGAATCATTACTACGCAAACCCTACCCGAAAACTCAGTCCGTGACTGTCTTGACCAATGTATCGTAGTATGCCGTCAAGTACCACCAAGCTTCCCAATTGCCGACAGCACCGGCGCGGGCGGAAAAGCGAAAGAATTCCCCGAGAGGCTCACAGCTATTCCCGAACTTTGTCCAACGGACCAGGTTGATTTGGAAATTTTCTAACTCGTGAAAAACCCGCTCTGCATTCTCCAAGGCCGAGCTTTCCCTAACTAATCCTAAGGAATTCGATAGAAGAAGAGGGCTTCTCCCAAGAATTCCGTTTTGAATTTGACCCATTTCGCCCAAAATGTTGCTACCCGGACGAGTAGCAACTATCGTAGAATAACTCAGGATCGCTTTTTCCGTCGGAATTCCCGTTTTCTCATCTGCTTCGCAACCCAAGGGACTTTGGCATGCGTCTAAAAATCTTTTCAAAACACTTCGTTTCATTAGCAATCACCTGCTTGCTGGCTGCCCCCACGGCATTTGGTCAAGGGGACGGGGGAGGCGGTGGTGGAGGTGGCGGCGGTACGGGCGGTGGCGGTGGCGCTGGCGGGGTTGCGGCAGCTGCGGCCGGTGTTGCTGGTATCGATATCGACGCGGGTGGCGTGCTGCGAGTCACTCACGTTGACCCCAAAATTGCGTTCGCCGAGCGAATGGCGACGCTTCAAAAACAGCCTCGCGGAACCGTAACGACTTCCCCACTTCGAAAAGTTTCCTTAAATCGCCTGGAAAAATTTGTAGCGGGCCAGCAATCGCAAGGCAAAGCGTTAACCGACGAAGTGTTGAGTTTGGCCGGATTGAGTCGACTCGAATACGTCTTCTACATGCCGGACTCGCAAGATATTGTGATTGCTGGGCCAGCCGAACTTTGGCACCGAGACGTGAACAACCGAATGGTTGGCCTGAATTCAGGTCGAGCAACTCTCAAACTGGAAGACTTGGTTGTCGCATTGCGGGCGTTTGCACCAAACGACGGTGCGACCTCGACCATCGGATGCTCGATCGACCCAACCCAAGAAGGTCTCGTGCGGATGAAACGCTATCATTCCGAGTACGGGCCCCAAATCTCGCGTGGTTTAGATCCACGTCAATTTGCCATGGGATTGAAACAGTCGCTTGGAATGCAAACCATCTCCATTAAAGGAGTGCCGGCAACGACCCACTTTGCACAAGTTCTGGTTGAAGCCGACTACCGGATGAAGCTCATCGGTCTTGGTTTGGAGGATCCTATCATCCCGCTGGCCAGTTGGGTCAAGCGATCCAACAACAGCGGAACGACGAGCTCCATGCAAAGATGGTATTTCCAAGCGGACTACAACTCGGTTGCGACCAACGAATCCGGCACCGCCATGCGACTTCAAGGTCGTGGTGTCAAGTTGTCGGGTGAAAAGGAAACCGTCCAAAGCGACGGAAAACGAAAAAGCGTTGGGGCTGCTGGCGATAGAGCAAGCAATGAATTCACCAAAGAATTCACAGCCAAGTTTGATGATTTAGCATCGGTTATTCCGGTCTTCTTCGAAATGCGGAACTTGTTCGATATCAGTATTGCTGCCGCGTTTATCCAGGACCGCAATCTCTACGAAAAATCAGGTTGGAACTTAGGTATCTTCGCGGACGAGAACAAATTTCGCGTGAATACAGCAGTCGGCGTGACTCAAGTTGAGACCGCCGTCAATGCAGTTTGGAGAGATTCTCAGTTGGTAACTCCAATCGGAGGAGGTGTTCACATCGCCGCAAGAAAATTAATCGACCCATCGACCACCAAAGTCGACAAGGAAGTCGATATGCAACGGGGCAAAGTTGCAGCCCCCGCTGACCTTGCTGCAGATCAGTGGTGGTGGGACTAACTGACGAATAACGACTAATGAGAGCGACCATCAGCGGACTGAGAATTGCGGTGATCGCTTTGGGATGTTATTGGGTCTTGATGTTTATCTCGACCCATATTCCTGCCAACGCAGTTCCTCACCTCCACGTTAGCGACAAGTTCGTCCACGCTGTCGCATTCGCAGGTTTGGCATTTTTACTATCTTGGGCAATTCCAACGAACAGTTCTCGCCCTCTACGTAACGTTTTCTTCGCGGGTTTGATCGGAATCATCTACGCTTGTTTGGACGAGTTGCTACAGATTCCCGTAGGAAGAACCGCAGACTGGAACGACTTTTGGGCCGACTGCTTGGGCATCCTTTTCGGCTTGTTGCTATACACCTCGGTTCGCTACTATCTGACCAGGATGCAGATCGGTCTGTTTGGACGGGTATAAGGCTCTCACTTAGGCGAGCGGCAGACTGCAGCATACAACCCAAAGCGTAACGGGCTGTTGCTTTAAGGGATTGTGAGACGGGTTATTCGAAAGTGGCATGGGGGTCTTGCCCATGGATTCATGAGCGAACTCGTGCCACGCGATAGCGAGCCGACCCGGTAAGCGTCGGGTTGTCAGACTGCCGCCAAAAAGTGCACCATCCAAAAATTCACAGCCCAGACGCGAACCATGGTGCGTTGAGTTTGCTCAGACTCAACAGTCGACTGGGTTTAATCCATAGGATCCGTCAAATATGAATGACAAACCTCGACGCGCGTTCGAATTAACGCGACGCATTCGGAGCTTTCGCTTTGCGATTCGGGGTATCTGCCGTCTCGTTTCTTCGCAGCATAATGCGTGGATCCATGCCGCCGCGACGCTTCTCGTTGTCGTAGCGGGTGCCGTATTGCAAGTGTCCACCAATGACTGGTGTTGGATTATTGTTGCAACCACAATGGTCTGGACAGCCGAAGCGCTGAATACTTCGCTCGAATTTCTAGCGGATGCCGCCTGTCCTGACATCCATCCACTCGTCCGGGACGCGAAGGATGTTTCGGCGGGAGCGGTTCTCATTTCAGCCATGGGTGCAACGATGATCGGCACGATTGTTTTTTGGCCATACGTAGTCAATCTCCGTTCAAGCTTAATGGATTAAATGACCTATGAGACTAAGCTCCTTTTCACAACGGTTCATGGAATTTTATGAAGGTATCTACTTGCCCGATCACGCATCCCCGTTGAATCGTTGGGTGCACTTCCTGAGCAACATCGCTGCCCTGGCTTGCTGTTCACTGGGGATAGGGCTTGGTAGCATCTTCCTCTTCGGGTTCGGTGTGTGGTGCCAGCTCGGTCCGCCTTACTTGGGACATATTCTCTTCGAGAAGACACATCGAAGTATTGATCAGTCACCGATTTTTGCCGCCTTGGGGAGCTGGTTTACCACTTATCAGATCCTCACGGGCAAGCAATCGATAACGCACGGTCGACGGACGTCGAGCAAACCATGAGGTCGAGCAAACCATGAGGTCGAGCAAACCATGAGGTCGAGCAAACCATGAGGTCGAGCAAACCATGAGGTCGAGCAAAAACCATGAGGTCGAGCAAACGATGAGGTCGTCCGAGAGGGAACGTGCCCAGCTGCTCGAATTGTTAGCCAAACATGGTCGTAACCTGCATTCGTTCATGGTCTTGGAACCCGGACTGTCTGTTTGGTTCACCGACGATGCTGCTGTGGCATACGCGGAACGCGGTGGTTATTGGGTTGCGGTGGGTGGTCCACTCTGTGCTTCTGAGCAAACGGTACCGGTAGCCCACGCCTTTCTCGCGGCAGCAAGAGAAGCTGGCTGCAAAGTCGTTTTCTTCGGCGTGACACAACCGCTTGTAGATCGACTGGCTGGAACAAACTTCGATTCCTTGCTGGTTGGGCTCGCAGCTGTCTGGAATCCTGCCGGTTGGACGGATGTGATTCGGGGGGCGGTGAAGCTCCGGAATCGACTGAACAAGGCAAGCCATTCCGGTGTGGTCGTCCGTTTACTCCCTAGCGACGAGTTAGCCGAAGGACAGCCTCTTCGGAGTGAGCTCGTGAACATTGTGAATTCCTGGGCCGACCACAAAGCGCTTCCACTGATGGGGTTCATGGTCACCTTGGAACTGTTTCAGCATTCCGAGCTTCGTCGATACTTCGTTGTCGAGTCCGACGGTACTGTCCAGGGCTTCGCTGTTTGCGTGCCGATCTTTGGTCGCAAGGGTTGGTTACTCGAAGACATGATCATGCGGCCGACGGCCCCCTCGGGTTCGAGCGAAGCATTGGTGGACGCTGTCATGCGTCGCCTGTGTGATGAAGGTGCTCAAGTAGTCAGTCTTGGCATGGTTGCGCTCGCGGGACTTGACGCCGGGGAATCGAGAGGGCGTCATCCGATTCTGACTTGGATGCTGCGTTTTTGTTCGCGCACCATGGGTTGGCTCTACAATTTTGAAGGGCTCTATCGCTTTCGAAACAAGATGAAGCCTTCCGCATGGGAGAAAGTGTACATCGTTTCGAGCGGGCCAGTATCTTTTTGGACAATACGTGCGATCCTCATGGCATTCGCCAACGGTTGGGTGCCGCGTTTCGGCGTACGCGTACTCGGACGGTGGTCGCGCAAGTGGTTGCGCAGAATGACGTCACTCGAAACTCAGCCGGTGCAACAGGGTTCATGGATCGATGTTCGAACGAGTCTGCTGGCATTGGCCTGCTGGTTCACAACCGTCGTCGCCGTGATTGGAGCGATCCAAGGCTGGCTTCCGTGGTGGGCATCGATCGGCCTAGGTTTCCTCGCGAGTTTTGTGGGATTCACGCCAGTGCACGAAGCTGTTCATGGAAATGTCTGTCGAGTCAAGGCGATCAACGACGCAGTCGGGTCAATGTGCTCCATTCTGCTGACCGGGGCGCTCGGACCATACCGCTTTCTCCATCGCGAACACCACTTGCATACCAATGTTGCCAGCAAGGACCCGGATCATTGGTGCGGGGAGGGTCCTCGATGGGCGCTCCCATTGCGTTGGTTCACTCAGGACATAGGATATCTATTCTTCTATCTTCCTCGCTGGCGAACACGTCCTTGGACCGAATCGGCAGAGCTACTTCTGTTTAGCTGCCTCTATGTCGGGATCGCCGCAAGTTCTCTCCTGCTAAATCCGATTTGGTTTTACGGTTTTTGCATGGGTTGGTTCATCCCTGCTCGTCTTGCTTTGTTTGCACTTGCGGCGACTTTTTCTTGGCTACCTCACGAGCCTCATACCGAAACCGATCGGTATCGCGCTACTACCGTTCGCAGTTCATCGTGGCTGAACTGGGCGCTGTTGGGACAAAACTATCACCTTGTGCATCACCTGAATCCAAAAATACCATTTCATAAGCTGGCAAGTACTTGGAGGCAAACGCGTGTCGAACTACTTGAGCAAGGCGCGATGGACAAGAGCCAAGCAAGCTCTCCGGACATCCTCTAGTAGGTTTCACGCGATCTCGAGCAACGATGATTGCAATTGACGCACCGAGCCGGCCGCGAAGCAGGCTGGTTTTGCCCCTCATGACCTCGTGTCATGAGAAGCAAGTGTTTCCTCGAGGATCGGCGGCATCGGGCATCCAAGTGCGTCGGCAATGACTCGCAAAAGTTCCAACTCACTCAGCTCCACTTTCCCGTCGGCAGCAATGCAGGCTGAAAAAGCTTCCAACATCTCCCGTTTCTTGGTTCCGTTGGCTTTCTCCAGTACGTTCAATGCGCCGTCTAGCGATTTCAAAGTGCACTTTTCGCGAGGCAAAATAGTTGCCGATTTGGAGACTAATTTCGATTTCTTTAAACCGATAGCGAACGAATTTGGCGGATCATCTGCCTCGCTTCCAACATAAGCGAGTGCAGACAGAACGACTTGGAAAGCGTTGGCGAATGGAAGCTCACTTTTGGAATCGATCTTCGACTGTGTGGTGTCAACCAAGCGATTCACTAGACGTTTGGTGATGAACCTTTGAATTGCAAACTCAAAAACCGTCCATTTTCGGTCCGCCTCGATTAAAGCGAGTACCGTTTTTCGAAAAATCGCAATCTGATTGGGAGACATTTGGTGCAATGCGGGCAAAGCTAAGCATGCAAGCGGAAGTCGTTGCTCATCGTCCAAACGACCTACTTGATCGAGCACTCGAATGAGCTCTTGTGTGACACGAGGATCGGCTTGGATTTGAATCGTCTCCAATTGTTTTTCGCGAACAGGATCTGACGTCGGAGCGAGCAGCAGCGCGTAAATGATCGCGACAGCTCCAAGCGGATCTCGGATGTCTTCCGCTAGTATCGGGGCCAACTCGTCGACTAGGTTGTGTGCATGTACCAGATGTTCCGGACGAGGTTCGCCAATATGACTAACCGCATTCTCTGGTTGGCGTTCATGTTGAACGGCACCAGCGAGAGCCGCTTGGTGCACACTAGTTGTTGCTCCACTAGCAATGGCTGCTCCACCGGCTGCTGTTCCGCCGGCTGCTGTTCCACCGGCTGCTGTTCCACCGGCAAAAGAAGCTCTCGCCCTCGAAAGCGAATTTGGATCGATCAGTTCCGAAACCGAATGTGTCACCGGCTCGGTCTTTGTGAAGCTGCCCTGAAAATTCGGCTCGATTCGCTTGATCCGCACAGGCAGCGGTGGATGAGTCGCAAACAAGAACGACGAGACTCCCTCACCGAAGAACATGTGACTCGACTCACTAGCCCGAGCATTCGTGAGCCGAGCGTGTTGCTTCCAACCACCGATTCGTTTTAACGCATCGGAAATTCCATTCGGGTTGCGAGTGAATTGGACAGCCGAAGCATCCGCTAAGAACTCGCGTTGACGCGAAACTGCGGACTTAATCATGTTCGCGAAGAAAACCCCGACATACCCAATGACGATCAATGCCGATCCGAGTAGGAACAAAGCAGCCATCACCCCAGCCGCTCCCTTGTTATCATCGCTTCTCGAAGAACCTCTCATCGAAGCAAAACTCAAATATCGAATAAATAAGTAACCGATAAGAGCGATTAAAAGAATCCCGTGTAGCAATCCCATCAAACGCAAATTCAGTTTCATATCGCCGTTGAGAATGTGGCTGAACTCGTGAGCAATCACACCTTGCAACTCATCGCGGCGAAGTGTTGTGATGGCACCTCGAGTGATACCGATCACAGCGTTTTGTGGGCTCGTCCCCGCTGCAAAAGCGTTGATACCCGATTCGTTTTCCAGAATGTAAACCGGTGGAACAGGTGTCCCTGACGCGAGAGCCATCTCTTCAACCACGTTTAATAAGATTCGCTCTTCGAGTGCCGTCGTGTTCGCAGGGACTTTGACACCACCTAAAGCAATCGCTACCGTCTCTCCATGCCCACCCAACATCCAGATCTTATAGAGACTTCCAGTAGCGACAATGATACCGACCACGACCACCACGCTCCCGAGCAACTCGGGGTGCCAGCCATTGAATGGAATCGGTTGCTCTGTCCCATCCGTGGCAAAGACGAGTATCCCAAGGACCGCCAAGTAGACACACGCGATAATCATGATAATCGCGAGCACAAAGTAAATCGTCAGCAACACCGTGTTTCGGCGAGCCTGCTCTTGATGATCAAAAAAGTCCACAACGAATCCTCGTCAAAGCAAAAGAGTTATTGCGCTACGAATCAAACTGCGATCAAAACTTAACTTTGACAACTTCTCGCTCTTGCGGTGCAGTGATCTCAAAGAAGCTGGCTTTTTCGAATCTTCCAAAGCCAGCCATCACGTTACCGGGGAACGATTCGCAGGCGGTGTTGTAGGTCGCGACGGCATCATTAAACGCCTGTCTTGCAAACGAAACTTTGTTTTCGGTGCTCGTCAGCTCTTCTTGAACTGCCAACATATTCTGATTCGAACGCAATTCGGGATAAGCTTCTGCAAGTCCCAAAAACTTGGTCATCGAACCCGCCAAGGCAACTTCCGCAGTCGATAAATTCTGCATCGCGTTTGGATCGCCAGGATTCGCGGCGGCCTTCTGACCTGCGGACATAGCTGTGTTACGTGCATTAATCACCGCCTCCAGTGTGTCGCGTTCGTGAGACATAAACGCTTTGGCGGTTTCAACGATATTGGGAATCAGATCGTACCGTCGCTTGAGCTGAACATCAATTTGCGCGTACGCGTTCTTATATCGGTTTCGCAACGCAACCAAGTTGTTGTACAAGGAAACAAGAAAAAACAAGCAAAGTACGACTATCCCAAGAAAAACTAGCAGACCAATACCTATACCCATGTTTGTTACCTTCTTAAGGAAAATGAATTCTAAACCGCTGACGCCTCTGACTTTTAAATTCAACCGGATTAGCGTCGTTTCTATTACCAGCGTTTATAATTGATTGTGGCTCCGCTGTCGATCGGGTGCGACGCTCGACACGAATATTCACACGTTCTCGCCTGGTACAGAGCAGCTCGCCAAGGCTTCACGCTCTGACTCGCTTGCAGATAGCCTGCTTGCAAGTCATCTTGCGGACTGCTTAACTATAGAGCAAGCTATCGTTCTGCCAGCGACCTCGTCAACTCGCACCAACAGAAACTTGTCTATGCCTATTCCCGTAACCTGCCCTGGCTGCCTCACAAGATTTACCGTCAGCGATAAATATGCGGGCAAGACGGGTCCATGCCCGAAATGCAAAAAGGAGTTGGTCGTTCCTGACAAGTCTCAGGAAGTTGTTGTTCATGCACCGGAGGTGAGCGGCCCCAAAGATTCCAAAGGGGTCTCAGTTCTCAAGCCGCTCAAGAGGGCTGAGTTCAAACTTTCGAAAAACGAAATGATTGTTGCTTCGATCCTATTCGTGCTTTCGATTGGTTTCGCCATTTTTGGTCGGGTTGGATTCGCAGAGCCCCCGTTGTGGCTACTGGTCTTGGGGGTCCTCGCATTGTCTTTTCCTCTCGCGTGGATTGGGTACACGTTCTTTCACGATGATGAACTGGCTGAGTACTCGGGGCGAGAACGACTTGCTCGTGTGGGCACATGCGCTGCGATTTTCGCGGCTAGCTGGGGCATTTACTGGTTTTTGGCCTGGTACCTGGGCAACAAAAAGCTAGCAGATATCGATTCGATTTGGTTTGCGATTTTCGTTCTAATCATGTTTGCGGTCGGCACAATCGGTTCGGTGCTAACCATGGAGCTGGAGTTTGGTCAGTCTCTGATGCACTATTCCATGTACTTTGGAGTCACCTTTCTGCTCGTGCTTTTGATGGGTCTGCAGATCGCCGAACCTCTGTCCATGGAGGACTCCAATTCCCCATATCCAGGCCTAAAAACAAAGGTCAAGCCGAGTCCGAACCAACAACAGCCACCCGCAAACAACCCACAAACCAGGAAGCCATAAAAAAAAATTTCAAGATTCCTAGGTTCAACCATGTGCTAGGTTCATTGCTGCTTTGGTCCAGGTGGTTTAATCTACAGATCCGGAATTTGCGATTGCAACCACTATTGACTGAACTGCCCTCCCCTAATTAGAGATTTTAAATGTCAACCCACAGGCGAATTAGCGTTACTGATGATGTTTCTGGTGTCAGTGTTGTTCGCTTCATCGATAAGAAGATCGTCGACTCAGGTAGTATCGAACAGCTTGGTGAAGAGCTGAATTCGCTTGTACTTGTCGAGAAACGCAACATGATTCTGCTCAATTTTGACTCCGTCGAATTCATGTCGAGCGCCGCATTGAACAAGCTGATTTCGCTCAATTCGAAAGTCAAAGCAGCTGCAGGTCGACTTAAGATTTGCTGTTTGCGTGCCGAAATTAAGGAAGTTTTCACCATAACGCGACTGGACCGCGTGTTAGATCTTCGCAAGACGGAAGCAGATGCAATCGCAGCCTTCAAACTCTAATCGAGCCCGGGGGATAATGTATGTCGTCTGATCAAGAGCATTGGCATTTTGATAAACTCCTTTCAAGCGACTTAGACGTTGGGCACGCAGCAATCGAAGAATTGCTCTCTGCCCTCACGGCATCCGGCTGGGAGGGCTCGGACTTATTTCGTATTCAGATGGCGATTGAGGAAGCGATCGTCAACGCAATCGAGCATGGCAACAAGCGAGATGAGTCGAAAAAGGTGCATACCGTGTTCCGTGTGACTCCAGAAAAGGTCTTGATGGAGATCACCGACGAAGGAGCTGGATTCGATCACCGTAACGTAGCAGATCCAACAACCGACGAATTGGTTGACAAACCGCGAGGGCGCGGCGTCATGTTGATTCGCGAATTAATGACAGAAGTCGTCTACAACGAAGTTGGCAACCAAGTCACAATCGTCAAGCTCCGCTCTGCCGCCGTTGTAGAACCGTCGTAGTGAATGCCGTCGACTTCCCGAAGAACCCGTGAGTAAAAAAGACACTTCTCGGCGAATACCACCTACTCTGAAGTTCTCGACTGAACAAACCATCAAAGCTCGGATCAGCCCTTTACCAATCAGATGGAAGTCTCGCGAAAAAAGTGCAGAGGACATTCGCCTCCGGATGGATGTGGGATCTAACCGCCAATTATAAGCGCCCTAGGCCCGAATGCCAGGACGTCTTAACGAAACATGCCTTCTTGTGACAGCGCGACTTTGGGTCGTCTAGCGATGGCTGTACCGACCGAAAACATATTGTTACAACGCGGTTTTATGTAATGGCACAAGCAAGAACATTGCATCGAACTCGCGGCAACGAAATGCGGAAGTGCTTGTTTGTACTGCTCTTGATCAGACAGTAACGCAACTATTTCAAGTCACAAACGATTACGTTCAGCCGTGCGGATTTCGTTTACGGTCTAGGTTGCGAAGCATTGCCGACCGGAGTGGAAACCGCAGTCAATACGAACTTCGTCTTACTTCGTGGACCTTTAGCGAAGTCTTTTTTGCTATTTTGCAGCAAGGCAACATCAAAGAGACGTTTCGACGGATCAATGAATCAAAACCTAGTTCAAGAAACGGGATCGTACCCGCTTTTGTTGGATTCAGTTCCATTAAAAACGTTCAATGGCTTTTTTTTGCTCTTTTTTGCATTTTTTGCATTTTCCTTATGCACACGGTTTTTTTTTATGCTCTATTCGTCCTAACAGTTGTTTGAATACCTTTCATCAAATTAAGGTGCACGGACATGAAGGCTCACAGGCGCTTTGTAGAACGTTTAGGCGTTTCGTGGAAACCCTGGATTAGGGTGTTTGTTGCACTGGTGTTTTTTTTCGCACGTCCGCGATTTGTTCAAGCTCAAGATAAATCAGTCGATGCAAGTGGCAGGAGCGTTCTGTTTCGAGACGATACGCCGCGGGATTTAGGTGTTGTAACTCCGGGAAAAATTCTTCGGGTACGCATTCCGATAATAAATACCTTGAACGAAGAACTAATGCTTACAGAATCATCATCGTCATGTCTGTGCACGAGTGTTGTTCCTCTGAATAAACTGTTTAGCCCGAATTCCGAAAACCAAGTTGAGCTCGTTATTGCAGCGGGGAAGGAAGAGGGCATAAAGCAGGTAACGGCTGAGCTTTCGTTTCGAGGGTCAGCGAAGGGAAGTGAAGCTATTGTAACGATTGCGCATATAGCGATGCAGCTTCGAGTTGTGAATGAATGCTCTTTCTCATCCAATCAAGTTCTCTTCAATACAAAACATGAGCATATCGATCTTTTTGCCACCAACTATGGTCGATTCATGTGGAATTCTATTCAGTGCTCGACCGGTAATAAAAATGTTATCACAAAATGTTATGTCAAAGATGGGGTCGATGTCAACGGAGAGCAACGACAGGTTGCACGAGTTCGGTTCGAATTAACGGGAATTCCTTCGGGCGAAGGATTCAATGAAAAGATTGACTTGCACGTATTTGCTCAGCCATTGAATAAAGCGGCGGTATTAGTTGAGGTTGGTACGTGTACGGTTGATGTTATTCGACCAAAACGAATTGAAGTTACACCAAGAGTTCTGTATTTGAACAATGTTGACGATTTGACGTTTTTTGTGCTTTCAAACGACGATTCGTTCGCGATTGCAGATAAAGACCTAGAGCTGTTCGTTCAGCCAAACAATGTTCGAATCAATGCGAACATTAAAAAGATCTCTCCTCGATGGGTTAGGGTGGTCGTAAAAGCAAGTGAATTTAGTGGTCTAGTTGGCAATGCTGAAGCGTTGCAACTCCACGTCCATTCACGAGACGAAAAAGTTGGTTTAGCGAGTGCGGAACTTGTAGTCCGCTAAAAGTTTTTTTGCATATCACTTGGCTTAGGGAGCAAGAAGTATGGGATGTGTTATACGAATTGTTCTGTTGTCAATGTTGTCAGCGACAACAATAATGCTTTTTGAGAGTAGATCGCAAGGAGAACCGCCGAAAACGTTTCAAGAGTTGATAGAGCGAATTGCAATCGAGAGAGAAAAGTTAGTACAATTTTCGGTCGAGTGCACATTGACTGGTAGTCTTGAATTACTTGGGTTTTCAAACGCCGGAGAGCGAGCACGTTCCGTTGTGACTATTGAGTATTTCAGGCCGGAACAGCATTACCTGGTCAATATTACCAAGGGAAATGTAACCAGTTTTAGAGGAACAACTGGTCAAATCTTAATTTCTGGGGATTCGGACAAAATAATGACTTTAAGTCCGAAGAGTTTTATGCAACCATTGCGTGCACATCAAACACCATTAATTTATTTCGATCCAAGAGTCACTGGCATAACTAGCGTCGGCGACACTAAACGGAGCACATCATTTGAGACGGCAATTTCTAACTTCTTGACGTGGAAGAGTGATGCGAATAGGGAAGTGAAATTAACAAGCGACGGTTTACTGCATTTCGAACATTCAGACTCCGTTCTTAAGCTAATTGTTGACTCCAAGGACTATTGGCCAACCTACTTTTGTTTTGATCCCCACCCGAAAGGCAATACTCAAATATGGAATGTGGAACTGGCCGAGGTACATGGGATGCGGCTGCCATGTTTCGCGGAATTGCAGTACAACGGCAAGTCGTTGACGATACAGTATTCATGGAATCAGGTGAATCAGCCAGTCGTGGCTGGTGATGTGGCCGCTCAACGCATTGCGGACTTATATAATGTCGCAATCGACAGACGATTGCTAGGCGTTAAGTAAATTGTCTGTTCAGTCTCGCGGTTGTACTGTTATAGATTCATATACCTATCAATAAGGAAGTTCGAAATGCATATGCGTGCTTTCCCCTTTGCCTTGATGTGCGGTGCTTTTTGTATGCTGATACAAACTGCATTTTCGCAAGAACCAGAATGTTTTAGATATACCCCAGCGCCTTGCAGCCTTGCACTTCCGATCTGCGGTGATAATCAATGCTGGTTTATCGTAACCGGATATCAGAATCCCCTGTACCCACATTTGGTACCATATTTATGGATGCCCATAACCCAGTATAGATGTCCGGTTGACACCCAAGGCTCTTTTGATATTTCATCCGTGCGCATGGTGAGTGCATGCTGGGCGACAAGCGGAGGCTATGGATATCCAACGAAAGGTGCCACGGAGAAAGTGCATCCGTGCCATAAGACGCGTTTATGTGCATTGAGTTGTACAACTCTGACAGTTCGGGATCCAGATAACGACAAACCGTATGTACTAAAGGAAGGAATGAGTTGGCAGGGCGCATTGCCAGTAGTGGAGGCCTTTAAAAGTTACTGTGATGAGGGTGTTAATTCCGGAACACCTTTCGTAGTTAACTATTACGAGTGCACGGGCAGTGAACGAGCATGTCCTTAGGTGCCTGACTCGTACTAGTACTCAATCCGCCTGCGGTTCAGTACCGATACGAAAATGATGTCAATTTTCGAAATGGGGAAGCCTTCAGCGAGTGATCTCCTCTTTTGTGACCTTTGTGTTTAGTCTAGTTATGCCCTCCGTGTACCTTCAAGTGAATTCAAAAACGCTCTTGATGCAACCCTGTTTTTGATTGGCGAAAATGTCATATGCCCTTTTGCAATCACTGGGTTGAAAGCGATGCGTAATCATCGCGCCGATATTCCACTTTTGTTGAATAACTCGTTCCGACAATAGCCCCATGTAGTAACGGGCCGGACACCTCCCTGTTCGATAGGTTAGATTCTTGTCGTATGCTTCCGATGGGGCAAACGCAAACGTTGGGCTTGAGTGACAACCGATCACCGACATGGTTCCGCCCGGTCGAATGATTTCGTATGCAAGTCGTTGAGCGTCCGGCAACCCGACCAATTCCATGACGCTGTCCGCTCCTCGGCCCGACGTATTTTGCATAACCCAGTCGAGTGCTGCTGAGCCAGGCTCGAATGCGACGACCCCAAGTTCAATGGCCTTGTGCCGGCGTTCCTCCACTGGGTCGATGGCCACCATGTTTCGTGCACCTTGAAATTGAGCGGACATAATGGAAAGCAGACCAACCGAACCACAACCGATGACAGCGGTCACTCCGTTCGGTGCAATATTCGCCATCTCGGCACAAAAATAACCTGTGCTAAAGTTATCGCCTAGCAGCAATGCGGACTCGGCGCTGAGGCCCACAGGGACTCGCACAAGCGTGCCATCGGCAAGTGGGACACGGATCAATTCCGCTTGCCCTCCATGCAGACCTTGACCCTGCTTTCGCCAACCGATCGGCTGACCGAGGGTGCATCGACTTGTAAGTCCCCCCAAACAATAAAAGCAGTTTCCGCAGCTCGTCGAAAACGGCGAATAAACTCGGTCACCGACGCTGAAGGTACGGACAGACGAGCCAATCGCAACAATTTTCCCAACAAATTCATGCCCCATGACCGTGCCTGGATCGAGTCCTTTCTCGCGACCAAACAAAGGATGCAAGTCCGATCCACACATGCCTGCCATTTCGACTTGCACGACCGCATCCCGATCCGATTCAATGGTGGCGTCTGGCAGTTCCAGCCACTCAACCACTCCGATGGATTGATAACATACGCCTCTCAACGTTGTTTACCATGACCCTTCGAATAGCGATCGCTTTGCAAGGCTAACTGTGGGGCGGTGATCGGTTCCAAGTTACATGCACCTCGGATGGCATTGGCAAGCAGCAGGCAAAATGCCGGTTCATCGAAATCGGTCGGATGTCCGAGCGAAGTATAGAAGCTACTGCCGCCGTCTGCGCGAACGAATGTCCAAGCCACAGGTTCCTCAGCCTGCCCCTCCACCTTGCCGTTCCAAAGAACGCGAGTTCCTGATTTGAGTGGGCTCACTTGGTACAAAGAACCTTTGGTCGTGAAGACCGCTTTGGAGGCGTCCCGGTCACGAATCGTTGCAACTAGATCGTTGGCGTAGTGGTTTGTGTAACTTCCGCCATGTGTGTAGGCATCGTATTCGGGCCATTGCTCCAATCCATCCACTGGTTTTCCATTTCGCAAGCAAAATGCATGGCTGGCGGTTCGAATTCCAACGATGGGTCTACCCGAAGCGACAAAATTCCGAATGCGATCCAAATCATTTTTTTTCATCGGACGACGACGAACGCTCACCAGCAATGCGTCCGCGTCGTCGATGGCTTCTATCCCTGGTACCTTCGATTTATCTTGGCTATCGCCGAAAATGAAGGAGACTCGCATTTGGGATTGGAGATAGGTTGCGGCAAATGTAGGCAACGTGGTAGCTGTTTGGTATTCGTCTTCTGCCATCAGGATCGCCAGGTGCGGGCGCCGATCCTTGGAGAAACGAAAGGGTGTCGCAAGCTTTGGATTCGATCGCAAATCTGCGGATCCGAACAGTTGATCGCTGGTGAGCGTTGAACAAACGTAGCGTTCAACATGATCGATAACCAGATCCGTGCCGCTGAAGTGATTTACGTATGGCCACTTCAAGGGATCATACATCGTGTCCGTCAAGTCACGGATCAAGGCGACATGTTTGCCATGATTGGCGAGTTGCCTCAACCCAAAGGGGCGTCCGAGGACACACATATTGGTATGGACCCCGCAAATCACAACATGCTTGATTTTGTTAGCCTCAAGAATATTCCAGACTTCATTGCCTGAGTCGCTGATAAAGTCACGATTTGCTTGGATATCGATGGTTGGGATTTGTTGACGCCACGGGAGTTTTGGGTTTCGTCCTTCGGCGACCAAGGTTTGAGCCCACTGAGCATGTTCAACAAGATCGTCGTCCTCGCCCCCCTCGGACTGATCGATCGGATAGGCGGCTGATTCTTCGCTTGGAATTCGATCGCACCAACGGTTCAAATCACTAGGTAGATTGCTCGCAGTTGGAACTGCTTTTGCTCGCGCCCTGGCTGGATGTGACTCGTAGAACGGCATGCAATCGCTAGGTGCATGGATAATAGTCGCTCCTTGGTATCGCAAGGATTTCGCCAACGCATCAATCCGAGGGGCTAACTCTTGCACGCGACGAACCGCATTGACGCAATGGTGTGAGTCCCAGACATCGCAGATGATGAGAGCAACTTCGTTTGGGTTCCAGGTTTCTGCCGAAGGAATCCGATGGAATCGGTTTGGAACTTCGTGGACGGGCAACTGTCGCATCGTTTTCAATTCCATATTCTCAGCAATGGTGGGCGACGATGGAGTCAGAGATGAAATTGCCGCAGAACACAAGAAAAACAGAGCGGTCAGTCGGGAACAACTTGGGATGGTCATTTGAAATTCCAGGTGGGGAGTAGACGGGTGACCGTTAGTATACACAACCGACCAAATTAGCAGGCACGCTCCGCCATGCCGTTCGCAATCAAGCTTTTGCCAGGATTCTAGGTGGACGGCACATGGAATGTGCCTACTACTTTGACTTTTGTCGGATGAGGCTCAGTATACGCTTTCCGCCTTCTCTACACGATACAGGCCCGAAGTGGTTGAAACAGGGTGTGATTCCTTTGGGGGAAACCTTGGCACCCAATTTAAAGGTAGATTTCAATCTGGGCGTTCGGGAATGCATAAAGGGGGCGAACAGGTTAAACTTAGGAATAGTAATCGATTGTTTCGTCATTCCAAGAAAGTATTCGGACGCAAGAAAATGCAAAACCAACGGATGGGTTCCACAATGCAGTTCCCCTCAATGCAGTTCCGCACACTGCGGTTTATGGTACGCCTCGGTTCAGTCTGTCTGGTCGCTCTCGCGTTAACATGCTTTGGTGGCAAGCCTCTGGTTGCACAAGGTCGATTTCCTCGCGTGAATCAGTTACCGACCGAAGGGATCTTGATGCCAATGCCACGCGAAATTCAAGTGCTTCTGGATGAGGCACAGGCAAATATTGACAACGCTCAATGGAGCGAGGCAACGTTGACGCTTGGCATGCTACTGGGGTTGGAGGATTCGAAAAATGACGACCTTAGCGGCATCGATTTCTTTTTGGTCTATCCGCCTGCGACGGTCGATCCGCTTTCGTCGAAAGAAACTAGCGTATTTCGACGAGCCATTGCGATGATTCAATCGCTCCCTTTGGAGGCTACCAAGTTCATTGATCTACGATATGGAGTGGGGGCGAGTCAATCGCTCGAAAAAGCGATTGAAGATTCCGACTGGGAGTCTGTGGAACGGGTGGCTGGCCAATTCAGTTTTACGACAGCCGGACAGGATGCTTGCGTAATCCTAGGCGAGCACTGGCTTCGTAAGGGGGATGCTCGCCGTGCGGCGCGTTTTCTCCGGATGGCTTTTGACCAGAAAAGCGCTCTCACGCGTCTTGGACCTGAACTGGGTGTCTTTACGGCGGCTGCTTTTCAATCCGCAGGGGCGCAATCCACAGCACATAATATTATTTTTTACACTCGACAACAGTTCGCCAAAGTTTCACTGAATTGGAACGGAGCAAATCTGGGCTGGGATGACTCATCCACCAACTCTAAGGATGCGCGGGAACGCATTCAGGATGTGTACGACAGCATCCAGGATGTGCTCAAACGCATCGGATCCGACGGAAGTCATTCGATCGAACGGATTGTCAAACAGCCCTATTATCTTGGCGGAAACGCGTCCCGCAATGCAGATACCAGTGCAGGCTTGCCTCTGCCTACTTTAAGATGGCATACGGAGCTGCACGAGTCCAAGCAACACAAAGAGAACTTGGAACGCACTCTAAAAGAGAAGCACGTGGATGGAAAATCGATGTTTATTCCATCCCGCAACCCGATCAGCGTGGGGCAATGGGTCATCACTTCGACCTACGATCAACGCATCGTTGCGATCGATTCGCAAACGGGTAAGTTGGGTTGGGAGTGTTTCTTTAGCGGAATGCCCTTGGGCTTCTCGATGGATCGATTTCCGAGCCGCGATAGTCATTCGCTGAGCTTGGCGGCTCCAGACTACTTGGCGAAAAGAGTCTGGGGCGAGACCGTTGTCGGTATGCCGAGCAGCGATGGCCAGCATGTCTTTAGCATTAGTGAACTTCCAGCCATCGACATCGCGGAGAGTTTTGCCCTAGGCCAGAATGCCAGAGTCACAAAGCCGCAGGGAGCTCGAAACTTTAATGTGATGCAGTGTTGGAGTGTGCAAGAGGAGGGAAAACTAAAATGGGAAGTGGGTGGACAGAAAAGTCTAACCGAACCCAAGCTGGCAGGTGCCCTGTTTCTTGGGGCACCATTCCCACACGACAATGAACTGTTGGTCTTGGGTGAACTGAATAGCGACGTGTATCTCTTCGCATTGGCCCCTAAAACGGGCAAGCTCCGATGGCGGCAGCCGCTTGTTACCAACTCTAGTTCCATTGCTGCCGATCAAATGAGGAGAAGCATTGGTGTCGTTCCAGCCGCGGATGGATCCATTATCGTTTGTCCAACGCTATCTGGTTTTGTTGTCGGGTTTGATGCAGTCTCGCATGCGTTGCTATGGTCATTTCAATATCCAGTGAAGATCACGCCCGGCTCATCCAGTCAATTTAATCAGTTCGGGCAAGTTGAGGTTGGTGACTTTTCCCCGCTGCTAGGTAGGTCGGCAGACGTGTCGGTGCTCATCCATGATGGAGTCGTTTTAGTTGCTCCGCCGGATGGCGCGGGAGTCTATGCTATTTCAGCAGACACGGGGAAACTACTTTGGCAAACGGGGGCAAATCTTGAACAAGTTCGTTACGTTGCATGCGCATGGAATAATATGGCATTTATTGTTTGCCAATCTTCCTTGGTCGCTTTGGATCTGAATACCGGTAAAGACAAATGGCCAGCAGTTGCATTGCCTAATGGCAATCAAATCGTTGGGCGTGGAGTGCGCAAAGGGGACAACTATTACTTGCCGACCTCAGGGCAAGAGATCGTTCAGATCCGACTCGAAACAGGGGAGATCGTGGAAACGGTACGCATGGAACAACCGCTTGGTAACTTGGTTTCCGTTGGCGACCGCCTGTTATGTGCGAGTCCATTCGAGCTGGACTGTTATTCGGTGCGGGAAGCCTTTCAAAGCCAGTTAAAGGAAGAATTGCAAAAGTCATCGGTTTCTAAGTCCGGCTTAACCCGTCAAGCCGAATTAGCGTTGGCGAAACGCGATTTCGACTCCGCTCTGAGGTTCCTGGATCAAGCCAAAGCGATCGATCCCAATAGCGCTGAGGTTCTCATGTTGATGAACAAGGCTGGTATCGCTGCGTTGACGGCAGATTTCGACAAGTATGTGGATCGTGTTAGTCTTGCTCAGGATTTGGCTTTCGACCGCGAAAGATCGCCATACTTGCGTCTGCTGACCCAAGGACTGATGAAACAAGAACGATTTCAAGATGCACTTCTAAAACTCTTTGAATTGTCGGACCTTCGCACTTCGCAGCGTCAGGAGCAAATGTCGAACATTGATTTCGTCGAACAATCACCCCAGTTGACTGTTCAAGAGGATCGGTGGATCGCAAGCCAGATCCGGCGATGCTATGAGAAACTTACTCCGAGCCAAATCGGTGACTTAACGCCAAACATTGCTCTACGATTGAACGCAATTCGCGGACTTCCCCCTAATGTGAGACGATTCAAACTCGAGCATTTGGATTCGATTGGTGCGGCTGAGAGTTTGCGGTTCGATTCCGCGCGCGAACTGATCGATCAAAGGGACTTGTTGCAAGCCGAACGCATGCTGATGTCGGGTAGCTTTTCAGACAAGTCGGATAAGTCAGACCCAAAATCGGAATCCTCCTTGCGGCGTCGTTCCTTGCTCGCGGAGATCTATGCAAGAACCGGACGATTTGATGTGGCCTTGACCTATCTGGACGGGGACTTGTCGAAGCTGAACAAGATGATGGAGGGAATGAGAGACATAACGTCGTTTAGCATCCCCGGGGGAGCGGCCCTCGCTCCGTTTATCAAACAGCCACAAACAAAATGGGATTCCGCTTGGCCCATGGGCAAAATCAAAGTAACGGCAACTGCACAACCGGATGTACCTTTGTTGCCGAACACGCCTGAATCAACGACACCCTGCCGCTGGAAAATGAGAGTTGGCAAAGCTCTTGCTAACTGGTCGGTTCATTTCGAACAAGGGAACTGGACCTTTTCCAGTCCGTCCAACGAAGAAGAGTTTCGACTATTTATCGATCCAGGGAGCCAAGAAAAGGCAACCATTCCAATCGTACATTCCGTTGATAGCATCGTCTTCATCGAGATGAATCGACAAATCTTCGCAGTTAATACGCTTTTGGCTTCGAATGACGATCAAGACGGATTGCTTTGGCGAGAGAGTTTTGAAGGTGCGATTCCCGAGAATGAACGCGGTCGCGGGCGAAGCATGTCTACTCCTATAAATCGATGGGGACTCCCCTCCACAAAGGGTTCCTTTCGTGTCGTATCTGTTTCTAGAAGCGGCATCATCGCACTTCACGAGGATAGGCTCATTTGTTTTGATTTAACCAAAGGGACCAAGATTTGGACAAGTACAGGATTTAAGAATTGTCAGTTTGTAACACAAGATGACATTCTGTATGTGCATCGCAATCGATCGATCCTGCACTTGGATTGCAGAGACGGGACACTCATCAAGGAAATCCAGAATCCTGACGTAGAGGGTAATTCGGTTGGCTCTATCGGTAGATTTTGGTTGATGGAGTCGAACGTTCAAAAGAAGTATCCTCTGCGATTGATCGACGCTGTCGATGGCAGCACGATATTCAGCAAAGAGTTTTCCGCCGACACGCGACTCTCACTCGATGGCGAATCTGGCGTAATCGCGTTGCAAGCATCCGGAGACTTAACGTACTGGAAATTGGACGAACAAAAGGAGTTTGTCACCCGTGTCAAAGTCGAAGGCAATTTCGGGTCTATTTCGGCCCAGAGATTCGGCGACACGATTCTTGTATTACCAAACGCATCGTCGCAGAGTTTGGACAACATCGAGGTTGGTCCCGACGTTTCGGATCCCAACTTTGCTCCCATCGCCGGCCGCATGATTGCAATCTCCGCGAAAGATGCAAGCCAAGTCTGGAATCAGAACAACCTTGTTCGGCAGTTCTTCTTCCCGATCGCCCAAAATAGAAACGTTCCCATTGCAGTTTTCGTCCGAAGACTGACTTTATCCAAGATTGTCGGCATTAATGTCGACTTAATGTCGATCGCCATCGTCGACATTCGTGACGGTCGAGTCCTGTTTTCCCAGGACGATTTTCCTGCGGTTCGCAATCGTGGCTTTGTTCAAAAGATCTTCCCAGAGGAGAACACCATTTCCATTGATTACTTGGGGATGAATATCGAACTGGTGTGGTCAACCAAAGAAGCTGAGACGCTCGGAAGTCCTGCTCCCATCTTCGATTTCGGAAACGTAGATTATAAGCAATTCAAAAAAACCATCGAAGCGAGGGTTAGGCAGCAACAGGCGGACGCACTCAAGCCTGAAGCACCCAGCGATAGCCCCAACATTAAATGAGAATCAGTGCTCTCCCACGCTACTACCGCAATTTGCGGCGCTGGCAAGAAATCATCGTCGTTTTGCGTCGTTATGGACTCGCTGATTGGCTGAGTCGATTGCGAGTCGACTTTATTCGCGACTGGCTAAAAGACGATCGAGGCGTTCCGCTTTCAAGCTATTCGCGTGAAGCTCGCGTTCGCATGGCTCTCACGGAACTTGGCCCAACGTTTATCAAATTGGGACAAGTGCTGTCGTTGCGTCCCGACCTTGTTGGTTCGGAGCAAGCCGCTGAGTTGCAATTGTTGCAATCGCAAGTTCCAGCCGATCCGTTCGACAAGGTCAAATCGATTGTTGAGATCGATCTCCAGAAATCGCTGGCGGATGCATTCCTCGATTTTGCAAACGAACCCATCGCTTCGGCTTCGATAGGACAAGTGCATGCGGCCACACTGGCTGATGGGTCAAGCGTGGTCGTCAAGGTTCAACACTATAATATTCGAGACAAGGTGAATGAGGATCTCGAGGTACTCCACGGACTGGCTCTGATGGCCGAGCGAATTCCCGAGCTAGCGGTATGGCAACCTCGCACCATTGTCGAGCAGCTATCGCGAACCCTGAGACGAGAGCTCAGTTTTTCGAGAGAACTATCGAACTTGCTCATGTTTCAGGCGGCCTTGAAAGATGCCAAGGGGATTGTCGTTCCAAAGGTGTTCGCGAAGTTATCGAGCGCTCGCGTGCTGACCATGGAGCGGATCGAGGGGGAATCCATTCAATGCTTGGCATCGCCTGGAACCCTCCATTTCGCGGAGCGCGCGTCGATTGCACGCCGAGTTGCAGAATTGTATATCGAGTCAATCTTTGTGCGTGGACTCTATCATGCGGACCCGCATCCCGGAAACATTCTCATTCAAGAGGATGGGACAATTGGTTTGATTGATTTCGGGATGGTCGGGCGCATTGATGACTCATTGCGAGGGACAATCGAAGAGATGCTCTGGGCCATCGTGTACCAAGATTCGGCCTTGCTAACATCTTTAGTCAAACGAGCAGGCAAGATTCCGGTAAACATCGACGAAGCGCAGTTGTCCAATGATGTTGCCGATTTGATCGCGGCCTATGGCTCTCAACCGCTTGACTCGTTGGATTTGACCGGAGCCCTAAACGACGCGACAGATATCTTGCATCGACATCGCATCACCCTCCCGAGCCAGATGGGGCTATTGCTCAAAACCCTCATCACGCTTGAAGGCACCATTCGAATGACTAGCCCTGGCTTCAGTATTTTAGAAGCGATTCAGCCGATGATGGGCCGGATTCGACGCAATCGATTTTCTCCGAACAGGCAATTAAGACGGTTGCGGCGACTGTACGTAGAGCTTGAAGGGCTAATGGAACGTCTGCCTTCACAAATCAGTTCCTTGATGGAAATGGTTCAAGAGGGGAGGCTGGATGTGCAATTGTCTCACCGCGGACTTAGTCCATCGATCAATCGACTTGTACTAGGTCTGCTGACCAGTTCCTTGCTGTTGGGCTCATCGATCTTGATGGCATCCAAGGTTCCTCCGTTGTTGTTTATGAACGGTGGGCCAATGGGTTTGCAAGATATTTCAATCTTGGGACTATTTGGATTTTTGACAAGCATCATGGTTGCGTTTCGCATTCTCCTCGCAATCAACAAGTCAGGGCATCTCGATCCGACTGCCGACGAAAACGACAACCCGTTGTGACGTCTTCAAGATGAATCAAACCGCAGCCCCGAATACTGCGCCCACTCCAGCCGTGATCGCCATCGCCAGCGCACCCCAAAAAGTAACTCGCACGGCAGCCTTCAACCACGGAGCGCCCCCTGCGTACGCTCCAAACCCACCGAGCAATGCGAGAAAGAGAATGGAAGTGGCGACGACTACCGGAATCAATGCACTTTGTGGCGTTAGTACTGCAGTTAGCAATGGCATCGCTGCTCCGATCGCAAAGGTACCCGCTGAAGCGAATGCTGCTTGCACTGGTCGAGCGCTAAGCGTGTCGGAGATTCCGAGTTCGTCCCGCGCATGAGCCCCTAATGCGTCGTGTTTCATCAATTGGTCGGCCACTTGGCTTGCGAGCATCGGATCAAGCCCACGCTTCTCATAAATCGCTGCCAACTCAGCATGCTCGTGGACAGGGTCGGCAGCGAGTTCAGCTCGCTCTCGTTCGATATCAGCCTTTTCCGTGTCTGCCTGTGAGCTCACCGAAACGTATTCGCCCGCAGCCATCGACATGGCACCAGCAACCAAGCCCGCCACGCCAGCAACAAGAATGTCGTTGCTACCAGTATTTGCGGCGGCGACTCCAACCACGAGGCTAGCGGTAGATACGATCCCGTCATTGGCTCCAAGAACCGCAGCACGCAGCCATCCAATACGATCCGTTCGGTGTAGCTCTGGGTGTGGCAATCGCATGGTCTGAGACTGTTTTCGTAGATGAACTCGGGAAACTTCGAACCCCGATCCTGTCGGGCAAGTAGAACCTATTCCTCCTTGGGAACAATAGCACGCATTTCCGATTCGTATTTGCTGAGCCATTCCAAACTTGCTGGAAGCTTATTTTCGCGCATCCACGCTTCGTACGAAATGACTTGCTTGCCGCCGGGCAACGACTTGTTCCAGAGCAAACCATCCCCTTGAATGTTCACGGTACCTTTTCCGTCCGCCATCCTCGCCCTCAAGGAAATCTCCGTTTTTTCCTTAGCGAAAGTGACGAGTGTGTATTCTTCGGAGCGAACTCCGCCGCTTTGAGCTACCCAACCTAATGGCTTCAATTCGGTGGTATATTTTTCCGCGATAAGTGCCAAGGGGCCGTCCGTTGCAAACTCAATCGACTTTTCGGTTGAGTCATATTTGGCAGATTTTAGGGAATTCAAGATAGGGAAATCTGCCGCTTCCATTCCCGTCTTTGTTGCCTTGGCTTCGCTTTCGGCTATCGGCTTGGCTAATTGCCACGACGAGTTCTCCAACCCCTTACCAACTTTGATGCGAGTCCTGCCGCTGGGCAAAACATCCAAGCCGATGGTTAAATCTGTTTGACCTTGTATGTAAGTCAGCCAGTTGCGGTCCTCCTTTAGAATTCGACCCAATCCGCGCGCAATCCAGCCTTGATGGATCAACTCCTTATCATAGAAATCCCGAGTCTCAGTTAAACTCATGGCCGTGGTCGCAACCAACATGGGTTGCGTCGAGCCATCGAACTCGACATAGCTAGAGTCTTTCGGGATTGGAATCGAACGCAGGGCTGGCGAGCCAGAGTACTGTATGATGAAGCTCGACGGTTCAGCTGGCATGCGGGAAATCGAAACACGAAGAGTCATGCCGTTTTGCAAAAACTCAAGGTTTCGACTATCCGCTTCTTCTCGATGGGAAGCATTCAGACGCGAATAGGGAGTCCAGCCAACTGCCTGCATTTTCGCCAGTAGTGCCGTCTCGATTTGAATAATGTCCGCTTTGGTCTTAACCATAACCACATTCTCATTTGCGATCACGGATTCAATTGGCGCTTTGTCAAACAGTGGAGCCCAACGCAGGTCGTAATTGCCCGAATGATTCACGTAAATACTAGTCTGCGAGTCACCCGCCTCATAGAACGATGCCGTTAGCATAAAGCCGTTCTTACGAAAATGGAGAGCGCCAGGTGCTGACGCGTCGTCTGGCTTCTCTGTCCAACCGCGTTGGCCCAGGAAGTAGCGATAGAACGTTTTAGCATCCTCTTGTTTGGCGGACGTTGTAACGTTGAGTGTGGTTAAGTCGGACATCGACGTAAGGGCTCCCGGCAATTTCGGAAAGGTCCTTAAGTCAATCGACTGTGCGAGTTGAATGGGATTCGCCGGAACGCGCGATGTCTGATCAGGCAATGCCATTGCCGCATGCAACGGTCGCATGGACAACGTCTCGCCGCTTTTGGCTGTCCCCCAGAACCGAACACATCCATTTTCGGATGCCACTAACAGCAGATTTGTTTCCGGCAACCAATGAATGCCCACAATGGGCCACCCGTACGTATCGATTATCTGCACCACTTGCTTGCTTGCCATGTCCCACAATCGTATTGAGGACCCGTTGGCCGTAGCTAAAAGTGTTCCATCGGGAGAAAAGTCGACCAACTCGTTGGTCGCAAAATCACCGGCGATTGTGTCTTCCACTTTTTGATCTTGGACATTCCAAATTTGCAGTCCGGTCTTATCTCCAACGAGAATTCGATTCTTGTCCCTCAGTCGGGCGAGAGTGAAGTTGTATCGTCCTGACGACAGCTTTTGAATTAGTTTTCCGGAGGCAACGCTCCAAGACGACGTTGTTTCGCCAGCCACTGCAATGGAATCTGAGTTGATGACCATGATTCGCTTTACGCCGTTCGTGTCGACTTTGAATCGCTTCTTTTGCTCAAGCTTATCGGAGCTCCAAATCGTCACTTCATCGCTATAGGTAATCGTAGCAATCTCGCTGGAGTCTGGCGAAACAGCTACTTGAACGATACCTGTGGGGTAGATTTTTTTTGAAATCAACTCATTGCGTTCGGCGATGTCCCAGACGTGAATGAGCCCCTCGGAATCACCTGCGGCAAACCACTTGCCGTCGGGAGACAACGCCACGGAAAGGATGATTGGGTTTTTGTCCGAATAGCTAAGATCCAAAAAAACATGTTCCGGTTCGATGCCATCGATCGCCCATAAACTTACCTTGTTTCCTGCCAGGAGAAATCGACGACCATCTGGCAATCCCACAATGCTCGTCGACAATCCAATTTTCGGCGATTCGCGAACTGCCAATAGTTGGTGTGGTTCATACGGCGTTTGCTTCCAGGCAGCGAGTTGCTCATTGCTGGGTTCGGCGGCTTGTTTGGCCTGCGTTGCCGCAGTTTCAACAGTTGCTGCAGTCGCCGTTGCGGTTGTGGTTGTAGGTGTGGTTGTAGCTGTATTTGTGGTTGTCGTCGCAGCTTCGCTCCCTTTGCTTAGTGAGCTGTTAGAGTCTTTAGGATTTACGCCTTCCTCGCTTGAGCTTTCCTGACTGCTAGCACGGCCAGTAGTGGACGATGCAACGGTCGTGGTTTGCGCAGGCCTGGATGCAGCGTTTGGTTGAGTAGCGGAATTGCATCCAGCGATTGGCAAGATAAGTGAAAATGCCAAAATCGAATAAAAACGAGTTGCCATATAAAAACCTCTTGGTAGCGACTGGACTATGTGTCCGGGTCAGTAACTTTTTTCTCGATGGTCCGAACCAAATCGACAGCCTCCTGGAGAGACGCAATCATACGTGTCATGACTGGCCCTACTTCGCCAAGGCTTTGCACATAAAAATTCTTGGCTGTCTCGTCGTTCCATAACTCTTCGATTGCGGAAGTAGTTTCGATCCAACGACTAAGTGTGCTCTGCATTCGGCTGCTAGATCCGATTAAATCATTTCGACAACGCGTTGACATAGGAATGACTCTCTTGGGACCCACTTGTAGCGATCGGCAAAAACCGACAGTTTAACTGTTTTTGTCGCGATTCGTAACGCTATCTTGAGAGGAAACCATGCTATTACGCGAGCGGCAGACTGAAAGCTACCGATCATAACCCGACACGTTACGCTTCGGCTTGGGATACTGCAGTCTGCCGCTCGCCTTATACGCTGATGCAATTTAGGATAGACTGATTGCCGCCCGCAGCGTGTAGAAGCCGAGCATGATGACTATGCCGTCAAGCTCGATTAAACCCTATTTTCGGAAGCCAATTGGATGGCAACACCAGAACGTTGTTTAGAAATGAATGCCCTCTCACGTTTCACTCGAAACATGACTTGCGTATGCGCACTTGTCGTTGCGTGGAGCGTCGCCAGCATTGGCTGCGGAATGGAAAGCCCCAACATCATCATCGTACTTGCGGATGATCTTGGTTATGGAGACATCGCTTGTTACAATCCCGAATCGAAGATCGCGACGCCCAACCTCGATCGGCTGGCCGCACAGGGAATGCGTTTCTTGGATGCGCATAGCCCTTGTACGGTCTGCACCCCAACTCGCTACGGTTTGATGACAGGTCAAATGGCGTTTCGAGTACCGCGTGGAGGTACTGTGTTCACAGGCGCAGGCGGGCCTTCGTTGATCGCAACCGATCGGTTAACCGTACCCAAGATGCTCAAGGAGAAAGGCTACTCGACTGCCTGCATTGGGAAATGGCATGTCGGCTTGACGTTTTACGATAACATCGGAATGCCGATTCATGACGGTGGTTTGGAGGCAGTCAAGCGAATCGACTTTTCACGGCCCATCCACGGTGGGCCGTTGGATTGTGGATTCGATCGGTTTTTTGGGACCGCATGCTGTCCAACGACCGATTGGCTCTACGCTTATATCGATGGCGATCGGATCCCCACCCCACCCACTGGACCATTGAACCGAACACTTTTACCCAAGCATCCGTACGCCGAAGACAATCGTCCAGGGATGATTGCTCCCGATTTTGATTTGGAAGAAGTCGACATCAAATTCCTGGAGAAGAGTCAGCAGTTTATTGAGAATCACGTCAAGACTAAGCCCGATAAACCGTTTTTTCTGCTGCATTCAACGCAGGCAGTTCATCTCCCATCGTTCCCTGCAAATCAGTTCAAAGGAAAGACGCATGCAGGACCTCACGGAGACTTCATCTTTGAACTCGACCACATCGTCGGCTCACTCATGAAAACCCTCGATGAATTGAACATTGCTGAGGAAACACTGTTTGTGTTTACAAGCGACAACGGTCCCGAAGCTCCTACCGTATTTCACATGCGACACGATCACCATCATGACGGGGCGAGGCCCTGGCGCGGTGTCAAACGGGACAATTGGGAGGGTGGTCACCGCGTCCCACTGATTGTTCGATGGCCGGGGAAAGTTGCACCCGGATCAACGTCACAACAAATCAGTTCCTTGACAGACGTGATGGCGACTTTTGCGGACATCGTGGGCGCATCGGTGCCAACCAATGCTGGCGAAGACAGTTTCAGTATGTTATCTGCAATCCTCGCAAAGGACAGCGACGAGCCGATTCGGCCGTACATCCTAATGCAAGGATTTGCTGGCTCTAAGTTTCTTGCGATCCGAAAGGGCAAATGGAAGTATCTCGCACACCAAGGTTCTGGCGGTAATAATTACGATTCTCAACCTATGTTAAAAGAATATCAACTGCCCGATATCGCTCCACAGGCGCCAGGGCAACTCTATAACCTGGAACTTGATCCGGGAGAAACAAAGAACTTGATTTATGACCAACCCGTAATCGCGAAAGAACTACGCGATTTGCTCGCCCAATCGATCCAAAGTGGTCGTTCTGCACCGCCGAGGTGAACCTTAGGCTCCGACGAGACAATCAGACAAAAGGTACAGGCACGCTCCGCCGTGCCGTTCGCAGTCAAGCTTTTACCAGGTTTCTTGGTGGACGGCACATGGAATGTACCTACTACTTTGATTTTGGTCGTCTAGGCTAACGCAAGATACAACCCTGTCCTCCTTTGGCATCATTCACTATGATCGTAGTGGTCAGCAAAACATCCGCACATTGAAAAATCAGTTGAAACGCATGAAAAACATTCGGAATTTCTGCATTATTGCCCATATCGACCACGGAAAATCTACTTTGGCCGATCGATTGATCCAGGCGTGTGGTGGCGTTACACAGCGTGAATTTCATGACCAAATATTGGATTCAATGGATATCGAGCGTGAGCGGGGAATCACCATCAAGAGCAACTCGATCACACTTACCTATCGTGCAAAGGACGGCGAAATTTATTTGCTAAATCTTATCGATACTCCGGGCCACGTGGATTTTTCGCACGAAGTACGGCGATCTTTGATGGCCTGTGACGGCGCATTAATCGTGGTTGATGCATCGCAAGGGGTCGAGGCTCAAACGGTTGCCAACCTGTATCTCGCATTGGAATACGATTTAACGTTGCTTCCGGTCATCAACAAGATCGACTTGCCAGCCGCAGACGTGGAGCGAGTTCGCGAGGAGATCGATGCGGATCTTGGACTGGATGCGTTCGAAGCGATCCCAGTTTCTGCAAAGACTGGAGTTGGGATCGATGATGTGCTCGAGGGCATTGTGCATAAACTGCCCTGTCCCAATGGATCTCCAGACGCAGCCCTCAAAGCGTTGGTTTTCGATGCCCACTTCGATACCTATCGAGGTGTCATTCTTCAAGTTCGGGTGATGGAAGGGACGTTAAAAACGGGCGAACGAATTCACTTCATGCACTCGGGCCGCGACTATAAGGTCGATGAGTTGGGTTACAACCAATTGAAACTCACTCCACGCGACCAACTCAGCGTCGGCGAGGTTGGCTATATCGTTGCCGGCGTAAAGACGGTCAAAGACATTGAAATCGGCGACACGCTCACGCATCTTGAGCGTCAGGCCGCTGAACCCATCCCCGGTTACAAAGAAGCCAAGCAGGTTGTCTTTTCGTCCATCTATCCGATGAGTACCGATGAATACCCTGACTTAACCAAAGCTCTTGAGAAACTCGCGATCAATGACGCAGCTCTTACTTACGAAAAAGATAGTTCAGCGGCTCTTGGATTTGGATTTCGCTGTGGCTTCCTCGGTCTACTCCACTTGGACGTGATCCAAGAGCGATTACAGCGCGAGTTTGACCTTGGACTGGTCATTTCGGCCCCCTCGGTGAAGTACAAGTTGGTTCTGAAAAACGGAACGACGATCGATGTGGACAACCCGAGCTACTGGCCCGACCCGACCATGATTGATTCGACCACGGAGCCATTTATCAAGGCATCCATTCTCATCCCGGAGGAATATGTCGGTCCGGTTATGGAGTTGTGTCGAGAACATCGCTCCGACAGTCAGACGATGAGCTATCTTTCCGCCGGGCGAGTTGAAGTGAAGAGCGAGATGCCGCTTGGGGAAGTTCTGTTTGATTTTTATGGCAAGCTAAAGATGATCACGAGAGGATACGGTTCATTCGACTATGAACCGATTGAGTATCGCCAGACCGATATCGTGAAAGTCGATATCCTAGTCAACAAAGAACCCGTCGACGCGCTTTCCTATCTGGTTCATCGCGAAAAATCGCGAGCACGCGCCCTTCATTATTGCGAACAACTTGCAGAAGCGATTCCTCGCCATCAATTCAAGATACCAATCCAAGGCGCTATCGGTGGCGACATCATCGCTCGAGCCACGATTAACCCATTTCGCAAGGATGTGACCGCGAAACTGTATGGTGGGGACGTGACTCGAAAAAACAAACTTCTCGACAAACAGAAGAAGGGGAAAGCAAAAATGAAGCAGTTTGGAAGCGTCAACATCCCACAAAAAGCCTTCATCGCAGTCCTTCGCTCGGACAACGACTAGTCTAAAATCCATTCAAGATTGAAGCGTGCGGAGACAATCTTCCTATCCCCTTCGTACAGGCAAAGAATGGAGCCATCGGGGAGAACCGCAAGGTCCGAATATGCGCTTTTACCTGCTTCGAGTGTTTTGCGGAGAGGCCACGACAGTCCATCATCATAACTCAGCTGGACGGATAGGTTTTCTCGTTTCGCCGAACGTGCTGGTAATTCATTTCCTAAAGCGTCTCGGTTGAGGGTGTGTGGGCACGAGAAGATCAACGTGCCTGATTTGGATGGGTGCGAGATGATGCTAGCCATGCAGATGGGCTCCCACAATGGATCGTAAAACGTGGGCCTGCCCCATTGTCGCGCACCATCCGGACCGATCGTAACAAGTTTGCGATTTGGATTTGAAACATTCCTCGAAACCAGCATCACTCGACCATCGGACAATTCTGCAATCGTCGTTTCATTTGGGTTACCAAACTCACCTTCGTTGGGTACCGCAAGATCTCCGGCTTGCCATGTTTGGCCATGGTCATCGCTGTAGATCGTTGCGGCGGCAGAGGGAGCATGGTCCCCTAATTTTCCGTATGCCAGCCAAATGGGCACGACGAGACGACCGCTCTTGAGTTGAATCCCATGTCCTGGTCCCGTTGCAATCACTTTCCAATCATATCTGGATCGGAACGGCTCAAACGACTTTGTGATTTCAACGGGCTTGCTCCACGTAACGCCATCGTCCATGCTGCGCATCGAGAAGCAGCGAGCGTAATTGACGCAATAGAGAAACTCGATCGAGCCGGTGCTTCGATCGATGATTGCGACGGGGTTGTTCACCGTTTGTTCACGATCTCCATCTGTTTTATTGTGCGGATTACCTTCGATCCGATCGCCCAAGTGCGCGATGTGCTTGGCGGGTTCCCAGGAACGACCGCTATCAAGCGAACGGCGCAGTTGAACTTGGATCTCGCCCCAATCTTTTGCGTTGTCGCGTCTCGCTTCACAATAGGCGATCACAGTCCCTTTGGCGGTAATGACCATTCCCGGGATTCGATAGACGGAAATACCGCTCATCCCAGCCGGAAAGACGTCACCCTTTTCCAACATGGGTTCGCCAGCAGACAGAATGCCGCAGAAGAGGCAAAGTAGGGTGAGGAAGGATGTTTTCATGGTTGCTCGAATCCCGCAGCCTTATGCTGCGGTTCGTTCAGGTTTTTTTGAGCCGTTGGGCGCTAGCCCCGGTTGTTGTCGCAAGAACCGGCGCTATCTCCATTCGGCTAATCGTAAAATTAGATTTGGACGAAGCACTAATGATACGCGATTGCAGATTTGGTGGCGATCGACGAGTTGCCGTTCGCCTAAATCGCCAGCAGCAGCCTGCTCGGGGCTTCAAGGTAGGCGATGATGTCGTTTAGGAATCGGGCGGCCGTGGCACCATCGACCAAGCGATGGTCGTACGCCAAACTCAGCGGCATCATCAATCTCGCTTTGATTGAGTCGTCGTCCATAACGATTGGCATTTTTCTTGATCGACCCACCAACAGAATGGCGACTTCCGGCACGTTGACAATCGGTGTCGAATAGGTGCCTCCGATGGCTCCAAGGTTGCTGATCGTGAACGTACCGCCCCGCAAATCGCTGACCGCGAAGCTATTGTTGCGGACTCGGGACGATAAATCCGACAAAGCGTACGCAATATCGGGGATCGACATTTTGTCTGAGTTTTTAAGCGTTGGCACAACCAAACCGCGATCGCTGTCGACGGCGATGCCAATGTTCACGTAATCCTTGTAGATGATCTGCTCGTTTTCGGAGTCGATCATGGCATTGAGCGACGGATGATGCTTGAGCGCCGTTGCGACTGCTTTGATCAAGAAAGGCATCGTGGTCAACTTAATGCCGCGCGACGCGTAATCGTCTTTGCTGGTCTGACGAAACGCTTCGAGTTCCGTTACGTCGGCGTCGTCGAAATTGACGACTCGCGGGACGGTTGACCAAGACTTGTGCATTTGAGCTGCGATAGTCTTGCGAATCTTGGACATGCGTTCCACTCGGATCGGTCCGTAGTCGTCTGACGCGACTGTTCCAGGTAGTGCCGACTTTGGGCTCGCGGAGGTCTTGGTCGTCGCGGGAGCTTCTACCACAATATTGCTAGTTGGGGCAACCGTCGCAACCGGGGCAGTTCTGGCCGTTTGGTTCGCATGGCGAACAACTGCGAGCACATCGTCGCGAGTGATTCGGCCACCGTCGCCTGAGCCTTGTACTTCGGCCAAGTCGACTCCAACTTCGCGAGCAAATCGACGAATGGCTGGTCCGGCCGGAATGAGGTCATCGCCAAAAGGAGTACCTGTGTCGGTAGCCGAAGCGGGTTGCGAAACTGAGGGTACAACAGGGGCGGGCGGAACAAAAATTGGAGCAGCTACTCTTACAGGAGCAGACACCGGTGCGGGGGCGACTGGTGGCGGGGTTACTTCGGCTGCTTTGGGTGGTACTGCAGTCGGAACGGGAGCCGCCACTGGAGTTGGTGCAGCTGGGGTTGGTGCGACTGGGGTTGGTGCAGCCCCGACCGCCTCGATGGTTACGATAACCGTTCCGACTGGAACAGTCTGCCCTTCTTTGACAGCAATACTCAGGATCTTGCCGGCGGTTGGACTTGGCACGGATACGGTCGCTTTGTCCGTTTCCATTTCCAAAAGAGACTGCTCTTTCTTGATGACATCGCCCACGTTGACCAATATTTCGAGGACATCACCTGATTCGATGCCTTCGCCAAGCGATGGCAGTTTAATTTCTGTTGACATGATTCTGACAATCTAGTGCTGAGTGGATGTTGGATAAATTTGCCTCGTTCCAGGGAAAGGGCACGACTAAGCGAACAATGGATTGGGTTTTTCGGCGTCGTATCCTAGATCTTGGATGGCTTGTGCCACAACGCTGCCGGAGATGGCACCTTGCTTGCTCAATCGATAGAGGGCCGCGATGGTGACCGAGGCTGCATCAACTTCGAAATGGCGTCGCAAGGCAGTTCGTGTTTCGCTTCGGCCCAAGCCGTCAGTCCCGAGCACGTAGTAGTCCGTTGTCATGTAGGGGAGCAGTTGCTCGCCAACCGCTCGCATGTTGTCGCTGGCCGAAATGATCGGACCCTTGACGTCAGCTAGGACGGTTTCGATGTAGCTCTTGCGGGCTGGCTGGTCTGGGTGGAGCATGTTCCAACGTTCGCACGTTTGAGCATCGCGCCTTAGTTGGGTGTAGCTGGTTACGCTCCAAGCGTCGCTTGCCACGTTGTACTTCTCAGCCAAGATTTGCTGGGCCTCCAAAACGCTTCGCAAAATGGATCCGCTGCCAAAAAGTTGAACGCGAGCCTTGGAACCAGGAACTTCTTTGGAAGCGTACTTGTAGATGCCTTGGATGATGCCGTCCTCGACACCTTCTGGCATGGATGGCATCTCATAGTCTTCGTTGTGAACGGTAATATAGTAGATGGCCGTTTCGTTTTCTTGATACAGTCGACGCATGCCATCGAAGACGATGACTGCGGTTTCGTATGCCCAAGCCGGATCGTAAGCACGCACGGTCGGAAAAGCCATTGCGTTGAGATGGCTGTGACCGTCTTGGTGTTGGAGACCTTCGCCATTGAGGGTCGTTCGGCCCGCCGTACCACCGATCAGGAACCCCTTGGCACGCATATCTGCCGCGGCCCAAATCGAATCGCCTACTCGTTGGAAACCGAACATCGAGTAGTAGATGTAAAAGGGAATCATATTGATGCCGTGGGCCGAATAGGCAGTACCCGCAGCGTTGAAACTGCTCATCGAGCCTGCTTCGGTGATTCCTTCTTCGAGGATTTGCCCATCGCGAGCCTCCTTGTAATAAGCGATCTGATCGGAATCGATCGGTTCGTAAAGCTGTCCCGCATGAGCGTAGATGCCGATCTCTTTGAACATTCCTTCCATACCGAACGTCCGCGATTCATCGGGCACGATCGGAACGATGTTTTGTCCAATCTTGCTGTCTTTCACCAAACGGTTTAGCAATCGCACGAAACCTTGAGTCGTGCTGATGGCTTTGCCTTCGATATACTGCCCCATGAACTTGCGGTATTCTTCTAGCTTTGGGACATCGAGCGTCGGATGGTCGGTTGGTCGACTCGGAACCGACCCGCCCAGTGCTTCACGGCGGTCGTGCATGTACTTGATTTCGAGACTAGTTGCAGGCGGTTTGTAGAAAGGAGCGCTACCCACCTCTTCATCGGAAATAGGAATACCGAATCGGCTTCGAAACTCAAGAAGTTCCTTTTCGTTCATCTTCTTTTGGTTGTGAGCGATATTGCGACCCTCGCCCGCTTCGCCAAGTCCATATCCCTTGATGGTCTTTGCCAAGATGACTGTCGGCTGACCTCTGTGTTCGACTGCGGCTTTGTAAGCGGCGTAGACCTTTTCGGGATCGTGCCCTCCTCGCTTCATCTTTTCAAGCTTCTCATCCGAATAGTTTTCGACAAGCTTGAGCAGTTCAGGGTACTTGCCAAAGAAGTGCTCGCGAATGTAAGCGCCGGACATACCGACATACTTCTGATATTGGCCATCGACGACTTCGGTCATACGCTGAGCAAGAAGGCCTGATTCATCTTTTTCAAGAAGAACGTCCCAATCCGTTCCCCAGATGACTTTGATGACATTCCAGCCGGCTCCTCGAAAGACAGCCTCGAGTTCTTGAATAATCTTGCCGTTGCCGCGAACGGGACCATCGAGTCGTTGCAAATTGCAGTTTACTACGAAAATCAAATTGTCGAGTTTTTCCCGCGAAGCCAAAGTGATCGCACCCAAGGTTTCGGGTTCATCGCATTCACCATCGCCAAGAAAAGCCCAAACCTTTTGGCCAGAGGTATCTTTGAGGCCGCGATCTTTGAGGTACTCATTGAATCGTGCTTGGTAAATTGCCATGATTGGGCCCAAGCCCATGGACACGGTCGGGTACTCCCAAAAATCCTTCATTAGCCACGGGTGCGGGTAGCTGCTCAGTCCGCCCTCCGGCTGAAGCTCTTGGCGGAAATTTTCGAGTTTGGCTTGCGGCAATCGACCTTCGAGAAAAGCTCGCGAGTACATGCCTGGGGACGCGTGCCCTTGGAAATAGATGTTGTCACCCGAATAGCCGGATTCACCTCGACCGCGAAAGAAATGATTGAAGGCGACTTCGTAAAGGGTGGCACTGCTGGCGAACGTGCTGATGTGACCGCCGACTCCGCCACCGATATGGCCTGGCTGTCCGTCCGTCTTTTTGTTGGCACGAACAACCATAGCCATGGCGTTCCAGCGAACGATACTCTTGATGCGGCGTTCGGTTTCTCGATTGCCTGGATAGGCAGGTTGCTTGTTGGGTGGAATGGTGTTGACGTAGGGCGTATTGGTCTCGATTGGGATCTCCACACCATCTCGACGGGCCCGATTTTCCAGGGCTTTGACGAGATAACGGACGCGATCTGCTCCTTTGCTCTTGTAGACGTAGTCGAGTGAGCCGAGCCATTCGCTGGTCTCGGCAGGATCGATATCGATCTGTGCTTCGACTTGGCCCGATGCCGCCATCACCGCAGGGTCTACTTCGCCTAAGAGTTTCGCATCTGCCATAGGAATACGCTTCTTTCTCAATCTATTTATTCGGGACAGCCTGATGGGCGACTCCAATGTAGCCCCCTTCAAACATGTACGATAATCGCAAAACCCCACATTGTCGCGAAATTGGTGGTCTGCGTAAAGGTGCAACAGGACTGTTATTATGCGTCAAATCCCAGGGGTTTTTGACCGACTTGCAATTGCTAAACAATTTTTTTTGCCCTACATACAGATTTTGAGGGGGTTAGAGAGCCATCAAGCATGTTTTAAGCGATGCCAAGAATTCTCGCGCAGCAACGAATACCTTCAGTTAGTTATACTGCTTCTATTCCAAGTAGCCACAATCCTGACAAACACTCTATTCCAGAACCCATCTATGACCGAGGCCGCCCCTACAACCGTGATTGCACCGACTAGCGAATTGCAAGTGGTTCGCGAGACCATCGAAAGCTTGGCGGTCGCGTTCATCTTGGCGTTGTTGTTCAAGGCCTTCATTGCCGAAGCGTTTGTCATTCCAACCGGTTCCATGGCCCCCACTTTGATGGGTGCTCACAAAGATATTCGTTGTGAGGAGTGTGGTTGCCAGTATCAATGTGGGGCAAGCAACGAGTTCACGGACGTCGGTGCCAGAAGTGTGAGTACGGTCGTCGGGACCACCTGCCCGCTTTGTCGCAAACCTCAAGTCGCTGATCCAAGCCGGAGTTCCAATAACGCAACGTTTTCAGGCGATCGCATTTTGGTCAGCAAACTGGCTTACGTCTTTTCGCAACCGCGACGATGGGATGTCATTGTCTTTAAACACATCGAAGAAGCCAGATTGAATTATATCAAGCGATGTGTTGGTCGCCCAAACGAAACCATTCGAATCCGAGAAGGGGACATCTTTGTCCAAAAGAATGGTAGTGAGGAGAACGCGGTTTCTGGATTTGAAATAGCTCGCAAGCCGCCACATGTCGTGAATGCGATGCTACAAAAACTTTACGATTCAAAGTATGTACCCAAGTCCCTTGTGAAGGCCGGAATGCCGAGTGCCTGGCAGCCATTCCCTGCGGGCGAGTCGACCTGGAATGTAAATCAATCCGAAACGAATTGGTCTGCGGCGATCACAGGAGTACCATCCGGAACAACTCATTGGATGCGATACTACCATCGTGTCGTCAATCCACTCGCGTGGGAATCGATCGAAACAACGAGTGCTTTGCCTGCACCGATGCCCCCGCAATCGTCGAGACTCATTACGGACTTTACCGCGTACAACGCCAGTTACTCCACCGATTCGACCGGTAGAATCGATGAGAATTTTCGCTCGGTTGCGGAAGGCATTATCCGCAACTCAAACGCGCGAGGTGGAGCCCTAAATCGTCCATTCGAAAATGACGGGATACACTGGACCGGTGACTTGGCAACGGAGATCGATTTTAAAACCGAGAAAGACACACAGTCCATTCTCCTCTCCCTGGTAGAAGCGGGCGTCGAGCACGAAGTTCGGGTGGACTTGAAAACCGGAAAGGCGACGGCAAAGGTGCTGATCGATGGAATGCCTGTTGATGCATTTCAAGATGGCAATAAAACTCTAGCAAGCATCGCTACCGCAGAAACGTCAATCCGCTCAGGGGGTCGACATCGCATTCGATTCGCCAACGTTGACGACACGCTGACACTTTGGGTGGATGGCAAGAACGTACAATGGACACCAAGCGGCAATTTGATGACTGCGGAATACCTGCCAATCGCGATGCGCACACCCAAAACGAAGCCAAATAATCCACTCGATGCGGCTCCGATCGCGATCGGTATTGACGGAGGGGGAGCCGAAGTTTTTCGTATCCAAGCTTTCCGCGACATCTATTACATTGCAAGCATATCGAGAGATCTGTTTGATTACGCAGAAGTAATCAGGGCGCTGCGAAACTCCACAACGCCGAACAACAATGAGCGGTATGCACGCGAAATCCATAATATGTCCTTGGACGAGTTGAGCCGAAAGATGTCTCAGGCAGGTCTCAATCGAAACGCTCTGCTTACGAACGCCACGCTATGGGCCAACAGCGAGATGGGGCAGGGTCGTCAGACGGTGGAATTTGCGATGCAAAAGGATTGGTACTTCCCGATGGGAGACAACTCAAGTGCAAGTTCCGATGCAAGATCTTGGGGCCACGCGCCTGAAAAATTATTTATTGGACGAGCTGTTATGGTGTTCTGGCCACACTATTGGAATGCGCCCGTGCCATTCATGCCAAACGTACAACGAATGTCACTCATTCGATAGTTGGAATCTCGCCTGCTTTTTGAAAGAAGAAGAACATGGACGTTCTGAATGTTGTTGGACTTGAAAAGACCTATGGCAGACGCAAAGTCGTCAATGGCGTCAGCATGCGTGTTGGCGAAGCGGAAATCGTAGGCTTGTTGGGACCGAATGGGGCTGGCAAATCCACCAGCTTTCGAATGACCTGCGGTCTGGTTATTCCAGATCGGGGGCAAGTTTTCCTCGGCGGTGAGGAAGTCACTCATTGGCCAATGTTTCGACGAGCGCGTGACTGCGGAATGGGCTACTTGGCCCAAGAGTCAAGTGTTTTTCGTAAGCTAACCGTCGAGCAGAACATTTCGGCCATGCTGGAGTTGCTTGGCGTTTCGAGAACGGAGCGTCGACGAAGAACAGACGAATTATTGACGCAGTTCAAGATCACGCATATTCGACGTTCAAAAGCTTCGAAGCTGTCCGGTGGCGAGCGACGCAGGCTTGAGATCGCAAGATGTTTGGTGTCGAACCCTCGCATCATCATGCTTGACGAACCGTTCGCGGGGATCGATCCAGTTACGGTGCAAAGCATCCAGCAAACCATTTTCGATTTGAGAGAAACTGGCATTTCGATTTTGATCACGGACCACGCCGCGTTAGAGATACTCGCGGCCGTGGATCGATGTTATGTCATCAGCAAGGGGATTGTGCTTTGCGAAGGCACACCCGACGAAGTCAAGCAACATCCGGAAGTTCGCAAACAGTACTTAGGGAACATCCAAGGCGAAGCGCTGCAATATAATTGATCATCGCCTTAGGGGGTAACGCTCCCCTGGGGGAAACCCGTCCTTCAGCAATCGACCACGTTGACTGCCAGACCGCCCAAGGATGTCTCTTTGTATTTGACTTGCATGTCGACGCCCGTTTGCCGCATCGTTTCAATGACTTTATCAAGCGACACAAAGTGCTTGCCGTCTCCGTAGAGAACTGCAAGCCGGGCGGCGTTAATCGCTTTGGTTGCTCCCATCGTATTGCGTTCGATGCAGGGGACTTGAACAAGTCCACCGATCGGGTCGCAAGTTAACCCAAGATTATGCTCCATGCCAATCTCGGCAGCATTTTCAATCTGTTCGACCGTTCCGCCCATGCAAGCAGCCAAGCCTGCTGCTGCCATGCTGCACGCAACCCCCACTTCTCCTTGGCAACCCATCTCGGCCGCCGACAACGATGCATTTCGTTTATAGAGTAAACCAATGGCGCCAGCCGTCTTCAAAAAGCGGTAGACACCAGCCTGATCCGCTCCAGGGAAAAAATAGACGTAATATGCAAGGACCGCAGGGATGATACCCGCAGCTCCGTTTGTAGGGGCCGTTACGACTCGCCCACCTGCCGCGTTTTCTTCGTTGACTGCCAACGCAAAAAGGCTGACCCAATCCAGTTGCTGCAACGGATCAACATACGTTCCACGGGTTGCGGATGCGAGCAATTGCGTGGTGGGGCGGGCTTGTTCCAGATTCGCACGTTGCGGGGATCCAAGTCCCTCGTCGTTGGCAGCGAGCGTCCGAAATATCTTCGGAGCGCGACGCGGGACATGCAATGCGCCAGGCAAGATTCCCGATGCTTTGCAACCCTTTTCAATGCAATCACTCATAACATCCCAAAGCAGATTCAGTCGTGCTTCGATCTCCTCCGATGTTCGTTTCGACAATTCATTGATCTGGATCAACGCATCGATCGCCAATCCCTCTCTTCTGCAAAGTTCAATCAATTCCTTTGCGCTTTTGAACGGATAGGGAACCGTGTCTAGTTCCAACCGCTCGGCGTGGTTTGGCTGCTTTTGAAATTGGTCGCGAAACTCCTGCCTGGAATAGACAAAGCCCCCTCCCGTTGAGAAGTACTGATCTTCGAATATGCACTCACCAGCCGATGAAAAGGCTTGAAACTGAATCGCATTGGGATGTTGAGGAAGTGTTTCTTTGTACAACCAACGCAAGTCGTTTCGCTCGTTGAACGCGACGTAGGTTTGGTCGGCAAGCTTCAACTGTTTTGTTTCTCGAACGTTTCGAACTGTCGCTTGAATAGCTTCCGGGTCCGTTCGGTCAGGTAAACATCCCGAGAGCCCTGCGATGATGGCGACATCGGTGGCATGTCCCGCTCCCGTCAGTGCCAACGATCCGTAAAGCTGGATTTGGACACGCGCGATTGGCGGGCTATTGCGTTCACGTGAAACCTGATCCACACAATCGTTTGCAAAACGATAAGCGGCGATCATCGGGCCCACTGTATGTGAACTCGATGGTCCGACACCAACCTTGAAAAGATCGAAAATGCTGTACATGAACTAGCCTTGGTTATCTCTAGCTTATCGCAACGCGTGCACCTAGATTCGTACTTTTCTTTGCTAAATCCAAAATATGCAATGCTAGGCAAGTGTCTTCGAGATCGTTCGATTTGCGAACGAGGGATGTGATCGAACGGTGGAATTGGCCGAGCATTTGTTGGCCCACCGAGAGTTCCGTGTCGAGCGTTTCTTGGTGTCGTCCGGCTTCGTCAAACCACACCAAGGTCGTTGGTAGGTCAATGAATGCAACCCCTTTCTCACAGCAAACTTGGATCGCTGCGGGTGGTCGAAACGCGATCGCTTCGTGCCAAACTTCAGGTATGTAGGCACCGCAGCTAATTTGTGCGAGGATCGCTTTCGAGTCGTTTTCAGGAGAACCAAAGCCCAAGCTCAAGATTTGGTAGTCTGAGTAGCTTGGCAACTGACTGCTGGTATGCTTGATCGCTTGAATCCAACTGGGTGAATCGGCCACGATATAGTTGCACCAGTCGATCAACTCCAAAAGTTCGCGTTGAGACCGAGAATCCAGCGATCGTGCCTTGGGTGAGTCTTTGCTTTCACAGGCGAGTCGTCGATGGCAAAACAGTAGCCTCGGTCTGCCGAGCCGAGTTGCAATCAATTCTTTCAAACGAAGCGTGGCGGGAGCAAACCGACGGGGGAATTCGGTCATGAATGCGATCCCAGAGGACTGGATTTGATTTCGAACTTGGATCGCGGTGTTGGGATCGAAATTCAGTTCGGCACCACAAAAGACAGCTTTACCGTACTCGCAAGCGGCAAAAAGCGGCATCATCTGATACCAGTCATCCTCTAGGACTAGGACGGCATCGAGGGACGAACTCTCCAAAACTGCTCGAAAACTATCGAAACGTTCGGCATCCAATTCGCGCGCAACGGCGTCCGCTAGCATTGAAACGCTGTTGTAGATCCCAACGACTTGAAATCGATCTCGCATCGAGCGAAGTGCAGGTAGATAACGTGACTGCCAATCGCGACCTTGCCCGATAACTCCGATTCGTAGCTTCATAAGGGGCACCGATGCGAAAAGCTACTGTCTTTCAGTCTATCGCTTACGTCGCTTGCTCTTCGCGCCACCTTGGCGAACTTTGTAACGAGGGTTGCTCTTGCAAATCACGTAAATGCGACCCCGGCGGCGGACCACCTGACAGTCGGGATGACGATATTTAAGCGCCCCAATGGACGAAACTACTTTCATTTTCACAAACTCCAACGAACAATGCGGATGAACCCCAAAACGGACCGTTGCCAACCGAATGGCCGGTTTCGATCTGTTCGGACTGACTTCCGACTGCACGAACAGCGGAGTTGCCTAGCATGATCTTCAACGCGTTTTCGACTATCTTGTATGTCTCGGGAATCGCGTAGTATATCGATGGCCGCCCACGTGGCAACGCCAAATACACTGGAATAGTGTATCCAACACGGTCCCACGAGGAAAACAACGACACGAGCCGACACCATGCAAATTGCGTATTTTGACTGTTTTAGCGGAATCAGCGGCGATATGACCTTGGCCGCTCTCATCGATGCGGGAGCGGACCTGCCCGCCATCCAAGCAACGATCGCATCCATGGGGCTGGGTGACGTAAGGCTTTCCGTTTCAAACACCAGTCGGCGAGGGTTTCGCGGAAAATTGCTTTGCATCGACCAGCCTCGCGAGCATGCACATCGCTACCTGAGAGACGTCCATCTCTTGATAAATCGTGCAAAAATGCCTTCTCAAGCCAAAGATTTGGCCATGCGTTTCTTTGAAAGAATTGCCCGGGCCGAAGCGAAAGTGCACGGGACAACCATGGATCGAGTTCAATTTCATGAGGTCGGTGCAATCGATTCAATCGTTGACATGGTGGGGGTGGCGGTGGCTTGGAATATGCTCGAAATCGAAAAGGCATACGCTTCCCCAGTGCCGACTGGAGCTGGCCAAATTCGGATCGCGCATGGCACCGTGAGCGTCCCTGCACCCGCGACAGCGGAACTGTTAGTCGGAGTTCCGATTGCACCTTCTCAGATTCCAATCGAGATGACCACTCCGACAGGTGCAGCTATTCTCACCGAACTTACGGCAGAGTTTGGCCCAATGCCAGCCATGCAAGTAGGGAGGATTGGTTATGGTGCTGGCAACAAAGACATGCCCGACCGGCCCAATCTCTTGCGAATTCTCGTTGGCAGCGCTTTGAAAACGAAACCCCATCAATCAGACTCCGTTCTCGTGATCGAATGCAATCTGGACGATGTGTCGGGGGAGCAAATCGGATTTGCAATCGAACGGCTTTGGAAAGTTGGTGCGTTGGATGTTTTCACAATGCCAATCCAGATGAAGAAAAATCGACCCGGCACGTTGCTAACTGTTTTGGCTAGGCCTGAAGATCGACAAGCCATGGAATCGATTTTGTTTCAACAAACTGGAACTCTTGGCTTACGATATCGAAGGCAAGCTCGCACCATTTTGCCGCGAGCCATCGTCGACGTGTCAAGTCCCTGGGGAATTGTTGCTGGTAAGGTCTCAAAGTTGCCAAGCGGTGAGATTGATTTCTCACCCGAGTATGACGATTGTAGTCGCATCGCGATCAAGCATGGGTTGCGTTTGAACGACGTCGTAGTCGAGATTCGCGAGTGTTATTACAGTGCGGAGAACGCGAGAGAAATGCAACATGCAGAGGAGAACGCTCGCAAAGAGAGTGCGGACCTTGAGCCGGATCCCAACCGGATTGAAAACGTCAACGCAGTCTTCCGGGAGGCTGCTTTCGAAAATGAGGTTTGTACGGATGGTTCGATCAAAGGATTTGGTGAACCGCCAGTCGGCGAGCCGATGGTACCTTCCGTTGAGCTTTCCATCGAATTTCCAACCGAAGCCGAGCATACGCAAGAACGGAATGAATACTATCGTTGGGATAGCTCTCCTTGGTCCGCTGCCCCGATTGAACCTCTGCCGCCATCGCGAGCTCCAAGGGAGTTTCCAATGCGTGGCGAACGGGATTCCTGAGGGAGCATCTATCCAGGTAGAATTCTCGGCTATAATTGAGGATGCTCAGCAGCTTGGCGGTCGTTTCGTCATTCTCGAGTGCGTTCGTGATCCAAGCCGCTCTCTCGTCCTCGGAGCTCTTCATGACATCTTCTGCGAACCAACCAAGACTCTCGTCCCTTATCGTAGGTCCAATGAAAACTCATTTTCGTACTTGGAAGAATGTTTTTCTCATAGCGATTGCAATTAGCTTCCTATTTGCTGGATCGATTCATGCTGAGGAACCGGTGAAAAAGTTTCTTGCGCGCCTCCGCGACGAAGGACTTTCCGAGACGGGCATAAAGTACCTTGATCTCTGTGCGGCCAGGGATCGATTGCCCGCAAGCATGAAGGGGGACTTGCCTCTCGAGCGCAACATTTTATTGCAGGACTCTATCAAGAATGCGAAAACACCGCAGCAACGCGACGAACGCATCGCTGCGATCGAACAAGGATACAAGCAATTCCTGGACGCTTCGCCAACGCACCCAAGGCGTAGTGAAGCTCAAACAAAGCTTGGCGATCTACTGCTTGAACGAGCGCAGACCTTTTTGTCCGACAGCAAGAAGGACGAGAACAAAGAATCCGCCACAATGCTTCGGTCTAAAGCTCGCGATGTCTACACCGAAGCGATGGGGCTTTACGCCAAAATTATCGAAGAGTTAAAGCCAATTCTTGAATCCATGAAGGGGGACAAGATCAAAGCCAGCGATACGGAGGGAAAAGAGCGAAGAGAGCAGTATCAAAAAGATTACCGAGGGGCTCAAATCTTAAACGCAAAAATGATGGAGTTCATGAGCCAAACCTACGATCCCCAGTCCGCTGATTGGCGAAAGTGGCTTGAGAATTCGGAAGCCGCGCTTTCTCAAATCATCGAAAAAACGACCGGCCCAACCGAAGCCGGACGTCGAATGTTGAGTTTGCTGTATCGCGGTGAAGTTCAGCGACAACTTGGGAAAATCGATGATGCACGCGAAAGCTTTACTCGCGTCTCTGAGAATGAAGGACCCGGCATATTTCGCACGTGGAAAGTGCAGGCCATCGCAGCCATAGTACGATTGGATTCGACCGAAAAGTCTGCCAAATTCGAAGCGGCAATCGACCGCGGCGAAACAACGCTCAAGCAAGCCACCGCCAATGATCGCAATGAACCGGAATGGATTGATTTGCAGCTTGCTGTTGCCGAAGCTCGCATGGCATTTTCGCAAACACTCGAAGAGAAAAAAGACGAAAACAAGTTTCGAAACAATCGAAAAGCCGCTCGCGAAATGCTGCAAGCCATTGTGAAAAAACAAGGAGCACGAGACGCCGCAATCGTTGAAACCGTTCGCAAGGCCAAGAAATTGTTGAGCGAACTCGGAATAGAAATCGCCGAGAAAATAGACACTAAGCTTCCGGAAACACGTACGTTTGCCGAAGCGTTCAAAGCCGGGCGTGAACGGTTGGATCGAGCCGAATCGACGGACGCGACCTTGCCCATTCTTGAACAACAACTCGTCAAGGCAGATGCCGAGACCAAACAAAGCGTCGGTGATCAAGTCAAAAAGATCAAGGAGGATTCGCTGCGTGATCGGATGCAAGCCATTGAACTCTACGAACGCGCCTTGCGATTATTTCGGGAAAAAGACGATCGCAGTGAGTTGCTCGAAGCCAAATACCTGCTGTCCTATATGTTTTTACGAACAGACCAGTATTGGGAATCCGTCGCGATCGCTCAGGAGTTGGTTGTACCCGCAAGTGGAGCAGACAAAGCCGAAAATGCAGGTGGGTTTGCTTTGCTTGGGCTAAACAAACTAATCGTCGAAGCTCCGTCAGAACGGCAGATGGCTTTGGTTCCCCCCCTTGAAAAGTTAGCCGGAAAGCTCTTTGAAATATCGCCGGACTCCGACAACGCTCAAGGTGCTGTGGAACTACTCGTGAAGCTGGCACTGATTAATAAACGATTTGATGCGGCCGAAAACTATATCGCTACGTGGCAAAGCAAAGGTGGCTCGAGCGTAAGCATTCTTGGGAAGATTCTTTGGAGCGAGTATCGCACTAACTCGGCAAAACATCGCTCCGAAAAAACTGAGGAAACGGCAAGTGATGCGAGCTTGAAGCAACGGGCCGAAAAACTATTAGCCTCATCCTGGGAAAACTTAGTTCCAGCCAAAACCGACAAGAACGTGATCGCAGGTGTGAATACACTCGCAAGCATCTATCTTTCGACCGACCGAATCGACGAAGCCCTGTCCGTACTCAATGATCCACAAAAAGGTGCGATCCTTCTGATCGAAACCAAGTCGGATTTAGAGCCATCACTCAAACTCGAAGCGTACCGGCTCAAACTGCAAGCCATGGTTCAAGCGGCTGGTCAAGGCAAGGGGCCGCTTTCAAGCGACGAAGTCACGCGTGTTGTTCAAAAGATGAAGGATCTATCGGCAGCCGATGACTCCTTGCTAACCAATTCGCTCCGCAATCTGGCTGTCGAAATCAAATCCAAATTGGAAGCGACAAAAAACATGGATGATCAAGCCAAACTGGGAGTCGCCTTTGGTGTCCTCATCCAACAACTGATTTCCTTCAGTTCGGATGTCGGCACACTTGATTCTGCCGGAACCTCCATCCTAAATCTCGCATCCGGTATGGTGAAAGTGCCAGCGTTGGCGCCCAATGGAAAGCAATTGATGTTGATCGCAGAAGAAGCCTTTAGCAAAATCGCTAACAAGCCGGAAGCGGATTTAGTTGCTGCCGGTCGCAAGCCCGAAGAATTTCAGTTTCGCTTGGCTCAGTCAAAAAGCGGTGCAGGTAAACACGAGGAAGCCCACAAACTATTCGTGAAAGCATTGACCAAATCCGAAACGGTTTTGCAGATTCAAGTTGAGGCAGCCCGAAACCTTCAAGAATGGTCCGCAGGAAAGGATGCAGAGTTGCTAAAGATGGCGCTGCTCGGCACAGAGCCAAATGACAAGAAGGCCAAGATGGTCTGGGGCTGGGGAAAGATAAGCGAGAAAACTCTAGCCCGCATCAATGATTTCAAAGACACTTTTTTTGAAGCGCGTCTCAATATTGCTAAGTGCCGACGCATGATCGCTCTAACGGAAAGCGGAGATCCAAGAAAGAAAGCCCTAGAACGTGCTGTCGCAGATATACGGCAAACTATGCTAAACTTTCCTGAACTGGGCGGTCCAGACCATGAACCCAAATTTTCAAAGCTGTTGCTGGAACTGCAACTGGACTTGGGCAAACCAACCATTGGTCTAAACGAATTCAAACAGACCAGTCCACCAAAGCCCGACAGTACCAATAAATGACATTGTTTTGCCGCTGTGCTTGTTACCGATGTCGCAAGGCTACGAATCACTACCAAATCTCCTTCCTCGCAAAAAAAATGAAACTCTCGACTCCCATCCCTACAGCCACCGCGCTCGCTTGCCTCGCTCTCGCAACGGCGTTTGGCTCGCCCAGTGCCGTCGCTCAAGACGATCGGGTGTTCCCGCTCAAAGGGGGCGCTGCGGTAAAAGGAAAGATTGTTGAACGCACTCGCGATAAAGTTGTCATCGAAGTTCGCGGAGCCAATCAGAATTTCCCATCCAACGAAATTGCACGCGTTGTGTTCGATGGGGAGCCTCAGCAATTGACGCGAGCAAAAGACCTCATCGGGGCAGGAAATTTGGATCAGGCAATTGATGAGTTCAAGAAAATTGACGTGCCATCGATCAAGAGCGACGAAATCAAAAAAGACTATGAGTTCTTTCGAGGCTATTTGGCCGCGGCAAATGCGCTGCGAGGGAAAGGGGATGCCGCCGGTGCCAAGACGCTGCTCCTCAATTGGGCAAAAGAAAACTCGACCTCGCATCTGTTTTATTCCGCCTCGGAAAAGCTCGGGGAGCTGGCGATGGCGACTGGCACTCCGAATGAAGCCGCAAAGTACTTTGGCGCGCTCGCAGGGTCCCCTTTCCCCGACCTTAAAGTAAAAGGTGGATACCTGTCAGGCAAGGCATTCCTGGCGCTCAACCAAACAGCCGAGGCCAAGGCCAAGTTTGCTGCCGTAACACAAGCCCAAGTATCCGACGCGGCATCCCTGAAGCTAAAGAAGTTAGCAAATGTTGCATCCGTAAGTTGCGATGCAGCAGAAGGGAAAGCAGATCAAGCGTTGCAAGCACTCGAAAAAATCGTGGACGAGAGCGATTCCGCCGACGCCGAATTATTTTCTGCTTTGTACAACACGATGGGCAATATCCTCCAAACGGCAGGCAAGCACGAAGAGGCCATTTTGGCTTTTCTGAAGACAGATCTGTTGTATGCAAGCGAAGTCGACGCTCATGCTGAGGCATTGTATTGGTTGTCGCAGCTTTGGCCCAAGGTGGGAGAGAATCAACGTGCAACCGAAGCGAAATCGAAATTGTCCAAACTCTATCCCACGTCACAATGGTTGACGAAGTGAGCGAAACCAAATACATGAACCACGAAAGGCACGAAAAGCACGAAAGAAATAGACTTGAAAAAATCCACGGATGGAAAAGTAGCATACGGAAAAGTAGCATACGGAAACGTCATACCAGACGACAGCAAGGGAGGCTCGAGTTCCTGCTGCTGTCATGACTGTTCCTTTCGTTCTCTAGTCTTTTCGTGTCTTTCGTGTCTTTCGTGTTTTTCGTGGTTAAGAAAGGAAGCCGCATGAGCGAAACAATCCTTTTCAAAGAAGAAAGCTACGCGATCCAAGGCGCAATCTTCGAAGTCTATCGAGAAATGGGCTGCGGCTTTTTGGAATCAGTTTACCAGGAGTGTCTGGAGTTAGAGTTGCACAGCCGAGACATTCCCTTTGTCGCTCAACAAGAATTACTGCTTCACTACAAATCCAAACCGCTGAAAACCAAGCTTATCCCAGATTTTGTTTGCTACGGGCAAATAGTCGTTGAATTGAAAGCCGTCAAAGACATTGCTCCCGAGCACAAAGCACAAGTAATCAACTACTTGAAAGCAACCCGCATGAAACTTGGCTTATTAGTCAACTTTGGCGCATACCCAAAAGCAACCATCATCCGACTTGCACTTTAAGTTTCTGGAACCACGAAAAGCACGAAAACCACGAAAGAAATACACACGAGAAAAAAGTCCACGAGTGCAAGAATTGCGAACTGAAACGTCATACCAGACGACTGCAGGGAGAAAACTGCGGGGAGAAAACCGACTTGCTGCTGCATTCATGAGTCTACCTGTCGTTCCCTCTTGCTTTCGTGTTTTTCGTGGTTCAAAACGAATTATTTCAAGTGCGCTTTCAATGCGGTTTCCAGCGGACTGAATTCGGGACCGCTAAACCCAAGATGCCAGTGTTTTCGCCAGCCCTCGGCATAGTTGCAATCCATGCCTGCCAAACGACTGGCTTGCTGGCCCAATTCGATCATGGCCTGCAAATAGGAATTCATCTTCTGTGTCGATTGCAGCCACGCTTGCTGCGATCGATGACACTCCAGCATCGCGAGCTTTCGATTCATTACCGAATCGATGTTGAACGCGAACTGCGGATAAACTAGTTCGCCCATCGGCGTGCGATTGCCATGCGGCTGAGCATGGTATACGGCAACCTCTCCATCGAAACTACTGCAGGGTGGATCGGAAATGAAATTCGGAATTCCTTTTGAAAATGCCGCCGTTACGGCAAGCCGACATGTCTCCGTATGATCCTCCATGTAGTCAACGGGCGCATGCGTCAAAACAATTGAGGGCTTGGCCAATCGGACAATCGCTGCGACCTTGGCTAAGTTCTCCGAGTTGTAAAAGACATCGAGATCATCGCAAATGGGAGGGTAAAACGAAGCTTCGAGAAGCTTTGCCGCAAGTTGCGATTCCTTGAGTCGGACTGCTGCCGTTTCCTGACGATCCGTATTTTTCGAACCTCCGCAGCCGTTGGCTATGTTGCAATAGTGAATCTGCCATCCTAGGTCCTTCAGGAGCAGCAACGTGCCGGCTGCCACGAATTCGATGTCATCGGGATGTGCGAACAAGGCCAGAACGGATGGTTGCGGTAGTTGCGATTGCATGGGAAATCTAACTGCTATTTGGTAAGGACACCCATTCGGATATGGGTCGGATGCTTTGCCGATCGAAGGATTCTGTGGGTTGCTTTCTGAAAATCCTCGGGCTTAGCGAGATAAATGTTGGGAACAAAGGTTTGAGGGTTGCGATCGATGAGCGGAAACCATGTGCTTTGCACTTGGATCATGATGCGATGCCCTTTCTTGAATCGGTGTAAGATGTCCAACAACTCAATGTGTACCTTGGCCGGTACGCCCGGTTCAAAAGCGGCGGGAAGCTCGAACGAATTGCGAAATCGCCCTCGAATCACTTCGCTTCGAACCATCATCTGGTAGTTCGGAAGCGTGGCGGGATTTGTACCGTCCGGTTGAACATCGATCAACTTCACGACGAAATCCGCATCCGTACCGGTTGTGGAAACCCAAAGGTCGACGTCGAGTGGCCCCGCGAAAACCATATCCGATTCGAGGGGCTCTGTTTGATAGACCATTACGTCTCCCCGCCTGGCTGCGAACCGTTGATCCTCAACCATGTATTCCACCGTCATACGATTGGTAATCGCTTCGGTGTACGGAACGGGTTTTGCTGGATCGCTCACGAATTCATCAAAGGAAAGGTCATCGATCCCATTGGGAGCCTCTGTGGAAAGAGTTCCGCGTTCTCTGGCAAAGTACTCTTTGACAGATACTTCGTTGGGTGGCCAATGATCAAAGGTTCGCCAGGTGTTGGAGCCGGTTTCGAATACGGTTGCTTCTGCCGGAGCGGAATGCTCAGCGTCCTTTAAATACTTCTCAAAGAATGGAAACTCAATTTCGGCCCGATAGAAGGCGCCCGTTTTTGAGCCAAACGGAACGGCACCCAACTTGTCACCATCCCCCGAAGCCCATCCCCCGTGAATCCAAGGACCGACGACGAGCACGTTGTTGATACTTGGATTCTGACGTTCAATCGTTTGGTACGTTTTAAACGAACCGTAAAGATCTTCGGCATCATACCAACCCGTTACGACCATGACGGCTGGTGCAACATTCTTCAAGTGAGGCAGGATCTCGCGTTTCTTCCAAAACTCATCCCGATTGGGATGCGCCATCATCTCGCTCCAAAACGGAACTTTGCCCTTGAGATGGCGACGATTGATTTCCTCGATGGTCATCGCGTCGAGAAATAAATTGTATCCGTCGTTGGAGGGTAACACCTCCGGGGTGGGCCGTTCGGTTGTTGGTCCCGTTCGTTCCTGAGCATTGTTGTTGAGCCAACGGTATGCATGCGCAAGAAAAAAGGCGCCGTTATGAAGGAAGTCGTCAAAGTACCAATCTCCGACCGGTGCTTGCGGTGAAACGGCCCGCAACGCGGGGTGTGCATCGATCATCCCGGCTGAACAGTAGAAACCTGGGTACGAGATCCCAAACATACCGACCCGGCCATTGTGATTGGGACTATTCTTGATCAACCATGCAATGGTGTCATAGGTATCCGAACTTTCATCGACATCGGTAGGCGATTTTTTGTTTGCAATATGCGGCGTGACTTGTTGAAACGTTCCTTCGGACATGAATCTTCCGCGAACATCTTGATTGACGAAGATATATCCTGCTTTCATAAAGTGCTCGCTTGGACCGAGCGATGCGGGATAGGAATCAGCTCCATAGGGTGCGCATGCGTAAGGCGTCCGCTTCATCAGGATGGGATACGTACGAGTGGTATCGCGAGGACTGAATACCGTGGTGTGAAGCTTAGTCCCATCCCGCATTGGGATCATGGTTTCCGTTTTTTGATATCGCAAACGGATCGTGCTTTCCGGGCTAACAGACTCTTGAGCACACACTTGCAGAGTTGGATTTTCCAATACCAGGAACCCAAGAACAATCTGTGCAAAGCGAGCGCAAAGCCGTGAGTTTATCCATCGCAATAAAAAGCTGTTCATAGCATTCCTGGTTGAGTATCAAAATGGTTATCTAGGGCCTTACACGATTGTACTGCAATGGAAATCGAAAATGGATGTGGGTAAAGATGAAGCTTTCGCGCTGCCCGTGCCAGATGCCCTTGCCAGATGCCCTTGCCAGATGCCCTTGCCAGATGCCCGTGCCAGATGCCAGATGCCTAAATTTTTATCTCATGGGGTGGGTTAAATCGCCGGGAAGAGGTTCCATTTGCGTGTTGCCGTTGGCAACGATACTAGCCAACCATTTTTCCCGTTGTTCGGTCATCATTCCAACGATCGCGACTGCGCGCTGCGATACTTCGTTTTGTTGCCATCGATCGTCCGGCATTGCAAACAATTCAACGCGATCACCACCGTTTTCCGAGTCCGACCACCTGCAACTCCATGCAGCTACCGCCATATGGAACTGATTTTCAAAACAAGAACAGGCAAGCTGATTTCCCAAAGGCCATTGATCGGCTGGCAGGGCATCTGTTTTAGTCACCAAGTCGATGCCGCTGCCGATCGAATCACTGAGCGAATCACTGAGCGAGTCTTCCGCACTGATCCAAGAGGAAACGGTTTTCCGTAGCGAATTCGGCTGGACCATAAATGGAACTCGTACACCTAACTCCAGACGATTCGCAGGTTTCACAATCAGAGGCAAATGGAGAGATTCGGCGTGCAGAGTTTCGGCGTGCAGCGATTGAGGGCTGTAGCCAACCCATCCATGTTCGCCCATAGGATAACCGCTTACTCCAGCCAACACTTGCAGGCACTCCTCTGCGATGCCGAGTTGCTCAAGTATTTCCTCTATCATTCCCCAAGCATCATCCATCGCGATCGCTTGACCGCCTGCCGCGCATGCCATGCCGAACACCAAGTCAGGATCTGTGTCTGGCGCGAGTTTGAGTTGAGCCCGGGTTGTGTCAACCGGTGGATCAGGATCGCCTTCGTCGCACATGATGCTCCGGTATTCGTAGGGAGCATCCCATCGGCCATTCAATCCTTGAGAATGGATCCACAGAATGGGATATTCTTCGAGCACAGACGCCCAACGACCTAGGGCCGCTTCGAATAAGCGAGCGATTTGAGTGGATGTTTCTTGGTTTGATGGATGGTCCGCTGATTCGTCACCACTTTCGCGATGTTCATCCCAAGCTTCATCGCCTCCCCATCGGTCATCGTCATCTGCACTATCGGCATCATCGGTCCTGGGGTCATCCGTCTGCGATTCTACCAGCAGCATATCGCCAAAGAAATCGCATGACATCTGTTCAATGACGTTCAAGGAGTCGGTAACGAGAAGCGCACGAGCGAACAACGTTGACATGGCTTCGGATGTTTCGGGTGCGTACCTGCTGGACCGGTTTGCGAAATGCTCGCCGAGCAACATCGATTCCAGGACATCGATGGGGCGAAGCGTATCGGCCCAGAATTGATCGAAAACAATAGCGTGAGCAGCGAAATGGTCCCAGTTCTTCGTTGGGCCAATGGAGCCGCCGTAGCAGCCCACTAAATTCGTACCCAACCCCTCGATGGTAACGATGACCACCTTATTCATCGGATTCCATTTGCAAAAGTGCTGGTTCAATCATGACCGCATCATCGGACTCTGGATTAATGAGCAACCCGAATTCTTTGGCAAGTGGAGTCAGCAGATCTTCGCCCGACACTTCGAAGAGATCGACCTCTTCGCCCTCGATTTGATCCGCAATGGAGTCGACGAATTCCTCTGCATGCTCCGAGCTCATGAACGCCACCAATGCAGGAAACTCCTCGGTCTCCAAAATCATGGCTGACAAGGAATCTTCGTCGTTGCTGAGTGAAACGAGCGTAAACTGTTCCCCTCGGATCCATGTCATAATCGCTTCTTTGTCTTCCGCTTCGATAGCTTCAACTAAAGAGTCTAACCGCGATTCCATCTCATCATCTGACTGCATTTTTCTCTTTCCTGTGTGAAATTCGATTCGAATCGAGCTAAGTGTGACGAAAGATTCCACAAAGGACCATGGGGCAAAACCGAAAAATCAATTCTTCTCGCAAATCCGCGTCAAAAGCCGAGCCAATATGCTCCCACGACCATCCATAGAGGAATCGTACCAATTCCCAATAGCGAAGTGCCCACCACAACCGTCCAAGCGGTCTCGAGGCTCTGGTTGTAAAGCCGCGTCATCACGATAGGGAATGTGGCGGCTGGCATCGCGGCTTGCAACAGCAGAACTTCTTGCAATTCTCTCGACACCCCCCCGAATTTGGCGACCGTCAAAAAGGTGATCGGCAACAGAACAATTCGGACTGCGAATGCCAAAAGGAACGGCCCCCATGCCTCGGACCATTTTATTTTGCCTGCATAATCAAAGATGATTGCACCGCTCAAAACGAGCCCCATTGGGATCGAGCATCGCCCCAACTGATTACTCATGTGCAGCAACGGCTGGGGGAGATAGGGCAGTAAGCCGAGCTGCCGAATTGTCAACGCCGTGGCAACCGACACTAATGGCGGGCTAAAAAGGATGCGACGCCAGGATTTCTTGAGACCAAGTCCTGAAATGATAAACAGTCCAACGCTCCAGAGCGCCGTATCGACTCCCACATTGTGAACAAGCAAGGTAACGATGCAGCCAGGATAGAACGCTTCTGCCAGTGGGATCGGAATGTACCCGTAGTTGGCCAGCCCCGTGCACAATATGAAGGTTCTGCGATCCGATTCTCGATGCAAGCCAAACCATCGTCCGACAAGATAGACCACCAATGCAGCCATCGCAAACCCAATGACCGTCAGGCCTAAACCGAACAATGCAGGGGTCCAGGCCCCAAGACTTGTGGAAAGCTTGGGATCAGTCAAGATGCGATGAAAGAAGAAGGAAGGCAACAAGACGTTGGTCGTGAAGCCCGCCATCGAACGGTCGACTTCGCTGGTGAACCATTTGAGATAACGGGCCAGCCCGCCCATGGCCATTACCAAAAAGACTCCGGATACCGTGGTTGCGATGCTTAGGAATGTGCCTTGACCTGCCGAACCCATCTCCATGTACATCTACCGTTTCATAAACGGTAAGCTGGGCATCATGGCGGACAGCGAGTTGCGTTCGTCGTGACTGACCACGACGTGATCTCCTGGGCGTAGCGAGTAGTTTTGACCTTCCATCACACGTTTTCCTGTTGCGTCAAAATCCACCTCCATCCGAATGGGTGGTTTATTGCGTCCGTCAGGTCGGAGTACGGTTGCTTGAAGTCTGCCAATTTTCTTTTCAAGCTTTGCATCGCGAATCAGGTCCGCGACAAAGAGCGACTTGCCTGGATCCATCGGAATTTTCTCAAAGTGTCGTTTTCCGTTGATGACTTCCAGCACAATCGCCGGTCGCCCATCTTCGGTGGTCAAAGACTTGTGCGCGCCATATTCCCCAAAGGTGTAGCCAGCTTGCTTCAGTCCAGTCATGTCGAGTTTGTCCAGTGGGCCTTTTGTCTTGCCTAGCAATGTCGAGCAACCGCTGGACATTCCAAAGAGCAAGCATGCGCAAAGCATCATGGTTGCCGAAGCCCGTTTGTTTTGCTCAAATTGCCCGTCTTGCACGGCTTGCCCGGCGGAACTGCTAGCGTTTTCAAAAAATCTGCTCATCATCAACAATCCGAAAACAAACGACTCGAAATAAGTAGGCCACACGGCTTCCCATTAGGTCTTCGGCTGTCCTCGTGATTTAACTTAAACGAAAAGTCCATTTTACCGGAAAAGTCAACGCAGTTTACTATTATGACATACTCCTTGACCAAATTGACCTCGTTGAAATCAGTTGATGATTTTCGGAAGCACACTGAGTCCATAGGCATTGAGCTTCCGATTGACGATGATTTGACGGTAGGCAGCGGCTCCCCGCTGTTGACGCCGATTCGCTGGAATTCAATGATCGCAGGAAATCGCATTGCGATACAGCCCATGGAAGGTTGGGACGGAACCAATACAGGCGGAACGACGGAAGCCACGATTCGTCGATGGAGTCGTTTTGGCGAAAGCGGAGCAAAGTTGATTTGGGGGGGCGAAGCGATGGCGGTTCGACCGGACGGTCGCGCAAACCCCAATCAATTGATCCTGCTGCCGGAAAATCAAGCGGCCATCGCGAATTTGAGGACCACTCTGATCGCGAGCCACCAAGGGATTTATGAACAGACAGACGACCTACTTATCGGGTTTCAATTGACCCATTCAGGACGGTTTTGTCGCCCCAACGACAAAAAGCGATGGGAGCCACGGGTTGCATATCGACATCCGATCCTCGATGCAAAGTTTTCAGTCAACAGCGATTCCATGGTTTGGACGGACACCGAACTCGACGATCTGATCGGCGATTATGCTGAGGCCGCTGTGCTGGCTCGGTCCATAGGTGCCGATTTTGTGGACATCAAATGCTGTCACGGATATATGCTCCACGAGTTTCTAGGAGCAAAAACGCGACAGGGGCCTTACGGCGGTTCGTTTGAAAATCGTTCGCGTCTACTGCTCTCGATTGTGCAAGCCGTTCAGCAAGCTGTCCCTGGACTCGGAATTGGCGTTCGCCTTAGCGCTTTCGACTCGGTCCCATTCATGCCAAATCCGGTCACGGCTGCCGCTGGAAAACACGGCCAAGGGATGCCGGTCGACTTCCAGCAATACATTCCCTACGTATGGGGATTTGGCATGGACGAGTCGAATCCTCTTGAATCGGATTTGACAGAAGTCTGCTTGCTCATCGAAAAACTGGCCCACTACAATGTCACTTTAATCAATCTTTCGGCGGGAAGTCCCTACTATACGCCACACATACTAAGGCCAGCGGCATATCCCCCATCGGATGGCTATCAACCCCACGAAGACCCGCTCATCTCCGTCGCTCGCCATTTGAGCGTGGCCAAAGAGCTCAAAGCGAAATTTCCAAAAACTCTGATGGTCGGATCCGGATATTCGTATCTTCAAGAATTCTTGCCTAATGTCGCGCACCGACAAATTCGTTGCAATGAAATCGATTTTGTAGGCATGGGACGAATGGTATTGTCGTATCCGAAGCAGTTGACGGATTCAATTTACTTGAGTAAAAGCGAGCGAAAGCTGGTTTGCCGTACGTTTTCGGACTGTACCACGGCCCCCCGAAACGGCTTGGCGTCCGGGTGCTATCCGCTCGACGAATACTACAAACGGAGCCCCGATGCAGCCCGGCTCAAAGAGATCAAGGCAAGTTTATAGACACAGCCGACCAAGGTAGCAGGCACGCTCCGCCGTGCCGTTCGCGTTGATCCGCAAATAGGCGAGCGGCAGCCTGAAAACTACCGATCACAACCCGATACGTAAGTGAGGGACCTGCGAAATGGTCCCTCGCTTGCGCTTCGTGTTGGGATACTGCAATCTGCCGCTCGCCTTAAAGCGATCGCCATTTGTCGCTCGTTTTCGCGCGAACCGCTAAGGTTTATCAATTATTCGACGAGTTCAGAAAGAATCTGCCGATTCCGGTGTATTGTTGGGCAGGCTTATTCTGCACAATGACGATAAGTCTTCTGGTTTTTCCGACGAAGATATGCGCTTTTTGCGAACCCGATGAATAGAATGACGCTTGGAGTATCGGCACCCACGACGTTCATTCGAATCCAATGATGAACGTTAGTTTCGCCAATCACTTCTCGTTACTCGTATCTCCAATACTTTATGATTGCACAGAGTTTCAGTGTAATGGCGAATACACGAAGTGATTCGAGTCAGTTGCGTGTTCGCCAGCGTCTAGGAAAATATCGCATTGAACGCCGCTTGGCTCAAGGTGGCTTTGCCTATGTGTACCAAGCCCTAGACACGATCGAAGGGGTGCGCGTTGCGTTAAAGATGCCGCATCAATACAACGTTACCGCAAGTATGTTGGATACGTTTCAACGCGAAGCACGTTTGGTAGCCAAGCTCGATCATCCTAATATTCTCCCCCTCAAGGATGCTAGCTTTATCGATGGTCGATTCGTTATCACTTGCCGGTTGGGTGAACGGACACTGGCAGACCGACTGAAGAATCGCATCGCATTCGACACCGCCCTTCAGCTAATCGAGCAGATGATCGATGGCGTCGCCTATGCGCATCGCAACAAAATTATTCATTGCGACATCAAGCCCGAGAACATGATTCTATTGTCCGACGGTCGGCTTCAGTTGATGGACTTTGGAATCGCCAAAGTAGCCCAGCGAACGATTGTCAAGACTATGATCGCATCCGGTTCAGGCACGGTCGGGTACATGGCACCGGAGCAAGCCATGGGACGCCCGAGCGCTCGCTCGGACGTTTTTTCGCTGGGCCTGATCGCATACAAAATTCTGACTGGGCATTTGCCAGAGTGGCCGTTTGATTGGCCACCCAATGGTTATGTAACATTGAAGCGTAAAGTCCATCCGGATTTGATCGCCGTGATCCGTCGATCGTTGGAAATGCGACCGAGTCATCGTTATCGGGACGCAAACGATCTATTGAGGGCATTTCGAGTCGTCAAGGCTCGATCACTTAAATTTGCTCATCGGCACCGCCCGCAGCACTGAAAAAAATGCTCTATTGGTGGATGGAACAGCGGTCCATATGTTACAATGGGCGTCTCGCCTAACTCTCCCGCCGGTATTTACTAGAGCTCGGTCATGCTATCGCTGTACCACCAAGATGCAACAAGTCTCGGCACAAAATCAGGAGCAACGTTGTGCGATGGGGTTTCTCGCCGAGAGTGGCTTCGCGTTGGTGGCTTGGGAGCCTTCGGTCTAAGTTTGCCTCAACTAGTTGGCGGCCGAACCACCATTGCGTCACCATCTATTCCGAATCCGTTCAGCGGCTCCTTTGGAAAAGCAAAGTCCTGCATCGTTTTGTTTATGCTAGGTGGTCCGCCTCAACACGAGACTTGGGACCCGAAGCCGGATGCACCTTCGGAGATCCGAGGCGACCTAGGATCCATCGCCACTGCAACTCCAGGCTTGCGAGTTGGCGAGTTGATGCCGCAAACAGCCAAGTTAACGGATCGTATCGCCGTCCTTCGAGCCATGGCAACGGACGACAACGCGCATTCCTCAAGTGGTTATTGGATGCTGACTGGCTATCCGCACTCACCGAAGAACAGCGAGAACGCACTCCCTGGAGCGCCGAATGATTGGCCTAGCATGGCTTCTGTTGTAAGGCATCTCAAGGGTGATGCGACTAGCATTCCCGGATCGGTTCGGCTCCCCGAAGAGATTTGGAACACGGGCCATATTCTGTGGCCAGGGCAGGATGCAGGTTGGCTGGGCAATCACGCAGATCCTTGGCTGGTAACTTGCGATCCCAGTAAAGCCGACTTTCGAGTACCAACCCTTTCGCTCCCTTCCGACATGACCTCCGAGCGATTGGTTGCAAGAAAGGCATTGCAAGAATTAATGAACCAAAAGCTGGACGCATTGCAGAGCAGTGTCTCCGGGCAACGTTGGGCTCTGTGGCAAAATAAAGCCATAGATCTATTGCGCACCAATACAGCTCAACAAGCTTTTGCAATCGAACGCGAACCGGAAGCGACCCGTGAACGTTACGGAAAGAATCGTTTTGGTCAAAGCGTTCTGCTTGCACGACGGCTGGTCGAATCCGGCGTTTCGCTCGTACAAGTGAATTGGACTCGCGGGGAAACCGATGAGAATGTGGCGCCGGCGTGGGATACGCATGCCAAAAACACGGAACGACTGAAGAACGCGCTCATGCCTCCGATGGACCAAGCGTACTCTGCGTTACTCACGGATCTTGAACAACGCGGGTTGCTGGACGAGACACTCGTCGTGTGGATGGGAGAATTTGGTCGATCCCCAAAAATAAATCCGAGTGGCGGTCGCGACCACTGGGGACACGTTTTTTCAGCAGCACTAGCGGGCGGTGGCATTCAAGGCGGCGCTGTTTATGGACAATCCGATCGACAGGGAGGCTATCCATTAGATGGGCGGGTCGAGCCGCAAGACTTGAGCGCTACGATCTACCATTGTTTGGGATTTCGGCCGGAAACGGAATTGAGAGACCGATTCAACCGCCCTTTAGCAATCAGCAAAGGGCATCCGATAGAGGCGATATTGCAATGACGAGTCGAAGGGCATTTTTGGTTGCTTCCAGTTGCAGTTTGGCGGGACTTAGGTTCGGATCGCCAAACAAGTCCGTTGCAGCAAATCCATTGCAAAGTGTGACCGAAGGTGGAAAGGCAAAGTCCGTCATCCTTTTCTTTCTTTGTGGTGGAGCATCGCATGTCGATACATGGGACATGAAACCAGACGCGCCCGCTGAGTACCGAGGTCCATTCCAACCGATCGCGACTTCTGCGGGAGGAGTTCGGCTTTGCGAACATCTGCCAATGCTCGCCAAACAGGCGCATCACCTTGCGGTTGTGAATTCGGTTTGTGGGACCGTAAACACCAACGACCATCACGCTGGTTACTACTACAATTTAACAGGGCATGTGCCCGACGCGACCTTCTTGTCCTTAGCAAATGATCGTCGTCCTTACGCAGACGATTGGCCCTACATGGGAGCGGTGGTTGGTGCTCGTCGTTCTCCTCACGAACATCTTCCGAATGCGATCACGATTCCGCACAAACCAAGCAAAGCTCCCTACACGCGCCCCGGTCAGTTCGCCGCCAGGCTGGGAGTCGAGTTTGACCCGTTGTACGTTTCTGGCAACGCGGATGAGCTCTTGAAATTTCAAGCTCCATCGCTGGTTTTGGCCGGCGACGTCACCGCTGACCAATTGCAGTCGCGGCAACAGTTATTAACGAAGCTCGATCGCGCACGAACTGCCTTCGATCACAGCCAAAAGGAGAAAACGTGGAAGCACCATCAAGGCCGCACGTTCGATTTGCTAATGTCGACCAAGGCGACTCAAGCGTTCGATGTTGGCAGTGAATCGCTTGAAATGCGGGAGCGCTACGGCAAAGGAATCAATGCAATGAGCTTGCTGCTTGCTCGTCGACTAGCCGAAGCCGAAGTTTCAGCGCTGGTAGAAGATTTGCATGCTCGAAATTTGCTTGATCAAACCTTGCTTTTGGTCACCAGTGAGATGGGGCGAAAACCCAAAATTGGCGACCCAAGATCAGGTGGGGTTGGCGGAGCGGGGCGGGACCATTGGACGCATTGCCAAAGTGTATTATTGGCCGGTGGTGGTATTCAGGGTGGCCAAACCTTTGGTGCAAGCGATCGGTATGGGGAATATCCTGCATTACAACCGCTGACGCCAGCGGACATCGCCAAAACAGTTTACCATGCGATGGGAATCAACGACTTGCAGGCAACGGACTCGCAAGGTCGCAAATACAATTTGCTTGAAGACGGCAAACCTATCCTGCAACTTTTCTAAACGCGCCCCAAGTTGCATTGCGGACATCCATCGATTACAACCAATTTCCGCAAGCTGTGCGGGATGTCGTGCAAAGTGTTTACCTTCAGATGTGCTTTAACAACCGGAACAAATTGATGAAAATCCTCTCCCTGTGCGTCGCGATCATGTGCTCACTGAGTATCGGCTTGCCGGTGCTAGCGCAAGAAAAAACAAAACCCGTTCGAATGGGCTGTGGGTTGATGACCTTTGACACCGTTCCAGGTTGGGGCCTCCGACCAGATGGAAAATCTGCCATCGGTCCGACGCACGGATCCGTGGTGATCGATCAAGCGGGAAACATCTACACAAGCGCTAAAGACGGTGTCTTTGTGTTTTCGCCGGATGGCAAGGTAATCCATAGCTATCTAGGAAAAGAGTACTCCGACATTCACGACATGGAAATTCGTCAAGAAGGCGAAAACGAATTTATTTATGGTGCACGCAATAACAACGCAGAGGGAATCAAGTTCAATATTCGCAGTGGGGAGATCGTCCTGAAGCTTGGTTTTCCAAAGGAATCCGGACTGGAACCAACGACGAAGTTCAATCCAACCGCCATCACAGTCGCACCCAACGGTGATATCTTTTTATCGAACGGCTACGCGAGCAATCATATTTTTAAGTTCGATAAGAATGGCAAGTATTTGCTCCATTTCGGAACCAAAGGCAACGGCCTCAAGGAGCTCAACACGGCTCACGGCATGACGCTCGATACGCGCTACGAGCCCCCACGTCTTTTGATCTGTGACCGAAATCACCAACCCAAAGGCCGTTTGCTCCATTATGACCTCAATGGCGAGTATATCGACGAAGTCATTACAGGGCTCGGTATGCCAACGGCTGCATCGGTTCAAGGAGACTACGTCTCGGTTCCAGACTTGCAGGGACGGCTAATTATTCTCGACAAGAGCAACACGATCATGGCGGTTCTCGGCCACAATCCAGATCCAAAGAAAGGTGGGAGTTACAATATCCCTCAAGAACAATGGGTCGAAGGCGTTTTCAGCGGCACGCACGGTTCCAATTGGGACAAGGATGGAAACCTGTATGTTCAGGATTGGAACGTCTCAGGCCGAATCATGAAGCTCGTTCGTGTTAAGTGAGTCGGTGAAGTCGGTGAAGTCGGCGACCTACTCCAAGTCGCCTGTGATTTCACCGCCTGCGCGTGTTGCCAAGCCTTGATAAATCTCCAAGCGAACGCTGTTGGAAATCATCCTAGTCGAACAATCGCCGAAGACAAAGTGGACGCCGCCGGTATGCCGACTTGAGAAGTCATCAAAGTGTCCTACTGGACTGTTCGGAACGTGGTCTGTCGTTCCGAGAAATCGTGCTCCAGGTGATTGTACGTCGGGGATATATCCATGCCAAACCGAGCCGCCTAATCGGCTGCTCCGTTCGCCGAAGACGACCGTATTGCTAACGCCATCGACAAGATCTCGGATTCTCGTTCTCGAGTTACCATAAAAACTCCCGTCGCCTGCATAGGGAAACTCATCGATTTCCAGCGTGCCGAATACAGCCACATAATTGGATTTGGCAATTGGAAAGAGCTTTGGACCTTGGTCAACGTTGGTGCCTTCCTCTGCATCCGCTTCCGCTCCGATTTCAAAGATCGATTCGCCGGGATCCGATGGACATTGGAACGAAGGAATGACCGTTTTCAAGTGAATAGCGTTGACCGACGCTTGGATAGGGAAGTTCGTGTCGATTTGGTTGAAAACGTTGACTTGTTCCATGTAAGGAAAGAGGGCCGTTCCAAATGCCCAACCAGGCGAAGTCGATTGACGCCAATCCACCCAACCGCTCGGGAATCGTTTTAGGGCGGACTCGTAATTGGAGAGCGCAAGCCCCAATTGCCGCATATTATTCGTGCATTGCGTCCGCCTCGCGGCTTCTCGGGCCGCTTGGACTGCGGGCAATAGCAAGCCTACCAAAATGCCAATGATTGCAATAACGACCAACAATTCCACTAGGGTGAAACCGGTTATGCTACTGTTTCCGCGTCGAACTCGATTCAAATTCATAGTATTCAGCGATAGGGTAACGTTGCAAACACATCTAAAACACAGCCGTTGCATTTCGAAACAAAACACATGTCGCAACGCATGTTTTGTGCAATCGAATTGCTTATGCGATAATTAGTATTTGCAAACGCTAATCTGTCAACCGTTTTGTCGATAAAATTGCGACAAATGCAGGACCACGCGTAAAAAAAAACGGCATCGACCATTAAATCAATAGTCCGCAAGGCCGGCGGGATTCGAAATACCCCAGGCTTGCCCTGGGGATTTGTTATGCTTTGTGGCTAATCGAGGCCGGCGCTCGTCGCACCGTCTGACTATGCTAGCCGACCTGACTGCCTGAGTTATGATCGACGCCAAAAAAGCAACCCGATCGAGTTCGTTCTGCCATGAATCGAGTTCGTTCTGCCATGAACGGCTTTGTGATCGCGATCGGAAGTTGGCCAAAAACGCAAGACGGCAAAGTGTGAAGTTATCCGCGGTCAGCAATCCGCTTCCAATCGATTGCTTGGTTGGGATCGAGCAATTGAAGCTCCGGCGGTGCAACGTGCGGGTACTTCTGGGCGGCCCCACAATTGTAAATGACCACTCGCTCATTCGACTTGATCCAATCCGACTCACGCAACATAGACGCTGCGCAGATACAGGCTGCCGATTCGGGGCAAAACGAAACTCCTTCGGCAGCGATAGCTTGTTTCATCCATGGCAGGATATTCTCGTCCGGAACGGCGATCGCGGTTCCGCAACTACTGCGAACAGCATCTAGAATCATAAAATCGCCCACCGCAGCTGGAACGCGAATTCCGCTTGCAATCGTTGCGGCGTTCGGGAATGGTTCTGCAAATCGTTGCCCAGCTTCAAACGCTCGAACGATGGGTGCGCATCCGGAGCTTTGCACGGATACCATGCGCGGCATCTTGGGCGAGTCGAGCCAGCCGAGCTCAAGGAGTTCCTGAAAGGCTTTCCACATTCCGATGAGTCCTGTACCACCACCCGTAGGATAGAGTATCACGTCGGGTAGTTGCCATTGGAATTGCTGTGCAATTTCAAGTCCCATCGTTTTCTTGCCTTCGATACGATAAGGTTCTTTCAGGGTGGACATGTCGAACCAACCCATGGATTCCTTTCCTGCCCGAACCAATTTCCCGCAGTCGGTGATCAAACCCGAAACGGCGAAAACGCGTGCACCCGCCATAACCGCTTCAAATTTATTGATTGCAGGAGTATCGGACGGCATAAAGACAAAAGCCTCCATGCCTGCGCGAGCCGCGTAGGCCGCCATGGCCCCGCCTGCATTGCCCGCCGTTGGAATCGCGACTCTCTTTACCCCAAGCTCCCTTGCCATCGAAATCGCGACCGCTTGACCTCGACTCTTGAAACTGCCCGTCGGCAGTTGACTATCATCCTTGACCCACAAATCACTGAGCCCGAGTATTTTCCCAAGCCGTGGAATCGCCATTAGCGGAGTGATACTTTCGCCCAACGAAGCAACCGCTGAGTTGGACTGAACTGGCAGTAACTCTCGCCAACGCCACAGGGAGGGGCCACGCGATTCCATTTGGGAACGCGTCACCGATCGTTGAATAGCCGCTAAATCGTATCTTACCCAGATCGGCCTATCCCGGTGCAAGGTTAGTAACTGGCCAGGCTCAAATCGAGTTTGATCAATGGCACTTTCGAGATGCGTAACAAAGTTTGACACGTCCTCAACCCCTGGGAAAGTAACAGATCGGTATTGGTTGTGCTTGCATCGAAGTCAAACGACGCTGGCTACAAAAAACTATTTGACCTTTGCTTTTTTTTCCCCAGCTTTTCCTGGCCAAAAACTGAGCCAGTTGTTTGCAGTCGACCGATCGGTCGCCTTTTCCAATTCTTGCTTTGGTGCGATTTCGGCGCCAGCAAGCAAATCGGTAAGCTGCTGGACCGCCAGAGTAATGGCTGCTTTCGGGGCTTGTTCTGTGAGAGGCTGGCCGTTGTTTCTCATTTCCACCATGGTCCTATAGTCATTCGGAATTTGGAAGAAGACCTCCCTACCAATGGTTTCACGGGCTTTTTTGAGGCTGATTTGACCGCTCTCCAAACCGACTCGATTGACAACTACCTTCACTTTTTCGCGCACGGATTCCATATCTTGTAAACTCATCAGAAGTCGAACCATATTTCGCAAGCAAGGAAGGTCCAATTGGACCATTAAGATAATTTCGTTGGAAAGTTCCAAAGCCGTCAAGTCAACCTGCGTGTACGATTTCGAAATATCCAAAACCACATGCGAGAACGACGCTCTCAATAGTCCTATCACTTTTCGCAAGCTGTCTGGGGTTATCAATTCGAGATCTTGAAGTTGGACCGGTCTAGGTAGCAAGTAGAGTCCTGAAGAGTGCTTCGTTAGCGATTTTCTAAGTAATTGGAAGTCGAGTCGAGATACATTTTCCGTCACGTCAACGAGACTATGATCCGGAATCAAATCCAAAAAAACGTCCGCATCTCCCAGTGCGAGGTCCAGGTCGACCAGCGCTACGGAGTTTTCTGCGTTCCTAGCTAGGTTGCATCCGATGTTAACCGCGATTGAGGTGCAGCCGACACCACCGGTTGCCCCAGCGATTGCGATGATTCGGCAACCTCGGGACTTGCCATCGGCCGCTCCGTACTTGGATTGAAGCACCCGTTCCAACGCGGAATGAAGTTCTTCGACATCCAACGGTAAAGGTAAAAACTCTTTGGCACCAGCTCGAATTGTCTTGAGGATAAGCTGACCATCGGAGCTCTTGGAAACGGCGAGCAATGCGCAATCGGGCGAGCTCGATCGCAATTTGTCCATCAACAGGATTGCGCGATCGGGCCCGCCGTCCAAAGAGATGAGCGCTGCATCCGGTTTCGATTGCAGGACGACTTCTGCAAAGAACTCGTAACTTGAGCATTCCGCGTCGAGCCAAACAATATCCATGCCAAGCAGCATGGTTTTGAGGGTCTCGCGCGATTGATCGTTTGGGTCGACTATTGCAAGTCTAAGTACATTGCTCATATGAAATTGATTCAAACTAAACGGAACTATTTTTGCCTTTTTCAATTGCTACGAAAACTTAGCGACGAACTGGCATCTGCCTCGGTGTTGCCGTACTGTTGGGTGTTGCCGGACTATAGGGGGGGGCGGGACTGTAGGTATTTACCGGACTAGTGGGGGCCGCTGGGTTTCGGTTCGCCTCATTTGCAGAAAGGGCTGGGTTAGGAGTTGTTGGACTCATTTTCCTCAACATCATGTTGTTCTCTTGAGCCCCAGGCTGCGTATAGGCATTGCGGTAGAGCGTGGTTCCACCTTGGGCTGGTGCGACACATTCGCCTCGACCGTCTTGGCCTCCGCACACGTTGGGAACCTCGATGTGGCCCTTGAAATACAGCTCCTTGTCGAGCGGGCTGTTGCTATTCAAGCCGGGGCCTCCAGAGGGAACTTCATGGCAATCCATCGGGCTTGCAAAATTCGGTGTCACTAGGATCAAGAGTTCGACCTCGTTTTGCACTTCGCGGTTGGCACGGAACAAAGCTCCGAGATAAGGAATATCGGCCAGTCCTGGCAGGCCAACCGACTGCGCTTCCGTTCGCATTTGGAGCAAGCCAGCCAAGGCAAGCGTTTGTCCGGCTTTCAATTCCACCGCCGTTTCCACAAAGCGGCTTTTGACACCGGGAACGCTTACGCCATTAATTGTGACTGTGCGAGCGGGATCGATTTCGCTAACTGTTGGTCGTACTTCCAAATAGATACGGCTTTCACCACGCACCTTGGCGACGAAATCGATTCGTGTCCCGTACTCTTTAAACTCGATTCCAACTAGGCCTAGCCCGGCAGGAACTGTAATCGGGAACTCTCCACCCGAATTGAAACTAGCGGGTCTTCCATCGATTGCAACTACGGTTGGATCGGCCATCACTTTCGCCAAATTGTTCTGACGAAGCAGCTTCATGAGGCCAAAGAACTGGTTGCCGTTATCGACAATACCGAACCTCAATGTCTCGGAACCGGCCCCGACAACCGATGACAACGGGCTAACGGGATTCGAAGCGGCGATAGATCCACCTACTGTCTGAGTTATGAAATCGTTGCCGAAATTAAGACTCCAGTCGATTCCGAACTCCCGCAGTTTGGTTCGTGATACTTCCATGACCTGCGTTTGTAGCATAATCGTATGTACGCCGACGACTTCGATTCGATTGATTACGGTCGGATAGTATTGCTCGGCGATGGTGACCGCCTGCTCAACATGCGCGTCTACCGTAACTTGGCCCGAAATAATAACGGCTTGTTGGATCGGGCGCACTTGAAGCGTGGCGGTCGGAAATTCCTGAGACAAAACGGCTTGCAATTCGCGAGCGTCGCCAGTCACCACCACCCGTACATTGTAGACAGTTCCGTCTTCGCCTTTGACATCCAGCTGAGCGACCCCTGTTGAAATCGCCGAAACCAGTATTTCATTTCTGCCGGTTGGCTGAACTCGAATGGCTGTGTCGTTCTGGACGGTAGCGACTGGGATAGGCTGCGGGAAAGTCAAGTATTGCGAGGTCGAAACGATCATTTGCAAAGACTGCTGGGTTTTGGATATCGCCAACCGTCCGCTGGGAATAAGCGTTTCCTCTTGCGGAAAACAGAGTCGATCCGTTGGGTTGAGTGGCCCAAATAGAATCAGGCTCATCGCGGAAGCTACGAACAAGCTTCGTGTCAAAGCGTATTTTTTTGGCCCCATCTCCATTCACTTCCCTGTGAATATGATTCGAACTTACTGCAATCCGTTGAGCAGTATGTTGAGGTCCGTTTGTGGGGTTTGTCATCCGTGACTTCGCCTGCAAACGGGTCGTCGATTCCAACTTAGGGGAATCAGCGACTACTCAATTGTATCTTTCGACAGAATTGGTAGCGCGAAATCACCTTTCGCTGGGGTCGGTTGCCTTAAAGCCCCCAGTCTGCCAAACTCCGCTCGTTGGATCCCAGGTCAAGTTCGGTTGCACTGAGTTGGCTGGATCTACCGGTGGAATGGATGAGGGCGGTTGAACGGATGGCGGAGTTGAGACAGCGGTTGCCGACTTCTTGGTCGCTGGAAGCGATTGATAGCTTTGGCTTTGGGTACCACCGAGTGGCGGTGTTTCGGATTCGATGGTGTTCTTGGGTTGGTGTTCCACCATTTGTCCGTCCATCATTCGGTACTTGGACGTTTTGTTTGCCGTTACGATGAGCATGTCATGATCTTTTGGCTTGTCATGATCTTTTCGGGGCTCAAGCAATGGGACCTTGATGGGATCGGCGATGGGCCGTTCTACAATCGGCTGAGCCTCGGATTCCTTGAGCCAAGACATGAAACTCTTGCCATCATCGAGCGTATTTTCGCTAGCAACTTGCTCGCGTGGCCGAAGGGCCAATCTCAGCTTTCCATTTGCCAGGTTCGATGCCGTGTCGAGCACAACATACTGCGTGTCTTTTACAAGCAATTGCATCGTGTTGGTTTTTTTGGGGGTCTTCGCTTCGCTATCGACAACCGCCACTCCGTCGATCATGACCACTTCTAGATTTTCCATTACTTTAACGCTTCTGGCAGCATTGACGCGTGCCCCCTTATCGAAGTAACCGAAGACGTCCACGTGATCGCCTGGGCCGATGTAACCGACTCCTCCGGAATCATCGCGAACTTGGATGTCAAAAATCCGGTAACCCGCTGGCACACTAAATTCTTTGCATTTGTTTGACAGTTTGGCATCGATGATCGGTTCACCCACGTACAGCCTTTGGTTGGTGAACTTGTTTTCGACCATTTTTGGATCCGATAGAGCACCCACCGGAACGCGATCGACTGGCCATTGTTCAAGCTTAAAAGCGTCTGCGGATAACTTGGACGCAGCCGAAAGGTCCTTGGCAACGACCAAGATTCCAACCGTTTGAACTTCCCCGCTCTTTTGAGCAAGAACCACTTGGCTGACCGCAACCGCTGCGACGACGCCGCAGCCCAACGCGACAACAAGTAACAAAGCAGATTTAGCACGCATGACTGGACGCCTCATAATGGTTGAAAGCACTGCCAACCGACTTGGTGCTGGCAATAATTCAGGCGTCCATGCCTCAAATAGTTCCCCCCGCGCATCCCAAATGTTGTCGCAGAAAGACACTTAAGTGTTGCTTTCGCCCGCTTTACGGGTAGAAATGAATTGAAATCAATTTCCCCAAAAAAACTACTTCTCCATTAAACTCAGCACAATCGATTCGTTCGCCCCAATGTGGATGCGGCACTACTATTCCGAGAAGCGAGCAAACCTTTCACAATTCTTTCATTGACGAGAAATTTTTATCCATGAGATCAATGGTTCGAGCCGCCGGTTGCGTTAGTCAACGTCTTGCAATTCTCTCAAATTGGATAACAGTACTTCTCGTTATCGGCTGCTTGGAACGGCAGTTCACTTGCATTGGTCTTGCAGATGAAAGACCGAAGGCGGAGACGCCGAAGTTGATCGAGGCGTCCGCAGAAGCGGCAACAGCCATGGGTTCGTTCAAAAAACCCGCTGGTTGGACATGCAACTTGTTTGCAGCCGAGCCGATGGTTGGCAACCCAGTTGCCTTCACCATCGACAATTCCGGCAGGGTCATCGTTTGTGAGTCGTACAGGCAAAATAAAGGAGTTACCGACAATCGGGGCCATGATGACAAATGGCTTGATGCGGATCTTGCAGCCGTCACGGTGGATGACCGGATTCGGTACCATCGCGAACTGCTCGGCGACCAAGCGAGCGAATATGAAATTCAGGATGATCTTATCCGAATCCTGACCGACTCCGATAGCGACTTCAAGGCCGACAAATCCTCGGTCTTCGCCTCAGGCTTTAATGCAATCGAAGAAGGAACTGGAGCAGGGGTACTTGTACGTGGCGACACGTTCTACTACACGAATATCCCTAAGCTTTGGGCACTGGTCGATAAAGACGATGATGGCGTTGCAGATAAGCGGGTCGTTCTTTCGGATGGCTATGGTGTGCGAGTTGCATTCCGCGGTCACGATATGCACGGCTTGATCATGGGCCCCGACGGTCGAATCTATTTTTCGATCGGTGATCGGGGATATCACGTTGAGACTCCGAATGGCCTCCTTGCCAACCCAGAGAGCGGTGCCGTCTTTCGATGCGAGCTAGACGGCTCAAAGCTTGAGGTCGTCGCATCTGGCCTTCGCAACCCACAAGAACTTGCTTTCGACGACTTCGGTAACTTGTTTACCGGCGACAACAACTCGGACTCAGGTGATAAGGCTCGCTGGGTTTACATCGTTCGAGGTAGCGACTCGGGTTGGCGCATGATGTACCAGTACATATCGGATCGCGGACCGTTCAATCGGGAAAAAATATGGTTGCCCTTCAACGCAAACACTCCTGCTTACATAGTCCCACCGATTGAGAACGTTGGCGATGGCCCTTCTGGATTGGTTTGCTATCCAGGAACAGGCATCTCGACCAAGGAAGGGGATCCAAATCAATTTGCAAACGCGTTCTTTCTATGTGACTTTCGCGGCCAAGCTTCCAACAGCGGCGTGCGGATGATCAAAGTCAATCCCAAGGGAGCGTTTTTTGAACTTGCTAGCAATGAACAGTTCATCTGGAGTGTTCTTGCAACGGATGTCGCCTTCGCTCCGGACGGAGGCATGTATCTTAGCGATTGGGTCAACGGTTGGAACGGCGAAAACAAAGGACGTATCTACCGCTTCGCCGATGAACAAGCCCAAGCATCAGAATTGGTCAAGAGTACCCGATTGCTTTTGAACGTCGGAGTGAAGAACCTGTCGCCAGGAAAGCTTGGCGAATTGTTGGCTCATTCTGATCGACGTGTGCGACTCGAATCCCAGTGGGAACTTGCGTCACGTGCTGAGCTCAACGTCCTGATCAACGCGGCCAAGCAAGCGTCCGCACCCGTGCTCAAGAGATTGCATGGTGTTTGGGGCCTTGGACAGATGCTGCGCGCCACCCCTACCGATCAAGTCATCGCTAAAGCGTTGTTGACCTGTTTGTCGGATGCAGAACCAATGGTTGTGGCTCGAGCCATCGAAGCGTTGGCAGATGCAAGTTTCCTGCAAGCCGCACCCGAAATTGCAAAGAGGCTTGCGCACGAATCAGCGATTGTGAGATCTGCAAGTTGCTTGGCCCTCGGCCTGTTGGAGTACGATCAAGCGTTACCTGCTGTTCTCAAAGTCCTAAGCGACAACGACAATCGCGACCCGATTCTACGGCATGCAGGAATCATGGCCTTGGCTGGCATCAAAGACAATTCAAAGCTCACTTCGTTGAAGACCAGTTCTAGCGACGCAGTTCGCTTGGCGGCGGTCGTTGCTTTGCGAAAACAAGCCAACCCCATCATTGTGGATTATCTGACAGACACGTCCCCCAGCGTGCTCAAAGAGGCCGTGCGAGCGATTCATGATGTGCCTCAATTGCATAGCCAATTGCCAGCCCTGGCGAAGCTAAATGTTGCACCTGAGTCCGAGGACGCGATCGTTAGTCGCATTTTAAATGCGAATTTCCGATTGGGGCGTGAACAAGATGCGATTAGGCTCGCCAATTTTGCAGCGAGATCCGCGTGCAAAGACTCAATGCGAATGGAAGCGTTGGCAATGCTCTCTACATGGGCAAAGCCAGGAAATCGCGACCGAGTGATGAATCGCCACCAACCCCTAGAGGCGCGCAAGATCGACATCGTAACAAGTATCCTGCGCGAACGCATCGAAGAGCTTGCAGCAACTCCCGTAGCGGTCCGCGATAAGTTCTTTGAGATCGGCTCAGCCCTTGGATTGACTGAATTGACAAAATTAATTCTGAAGACGGCTCAGGACAAAAACGCCGATGGAGTTCGACGCGCAGCGGCAATTCGGGCACTTGCAGGTCTCGCGCCCGATTCGATTCAACCGCTCATCGACATGTTGATTCAGGACGCCAACGCGGATGTCCGAATGGCGAGCTTAGCCTTTCAAGTGCAATCAAACCCTGAGGCATCGATACCCTCGTTGAGACGAGCGATCCTGTCCGACAAAGTCCGCGAGCGGCAATTCGCCTGGGATCAATTAGCAACTCTCGACTCTGGTGGAGCTAAGGAAACGATTGTTCAAGGCGTAAAATCGTATTTGGATGGTACCCTTGCTCGCGATAGCTGGATCAATGTCGTTGAAGCCGCCAACGGAAAACTAGACAATGCGCTCGAAAAGAAATTGGCCGAAAGGGTCTCAATTCTCGAAGGAGTCAAGGAATCCGATTCGAAAAGATATTTTGAGGATTGCATTGACGGTGGAGATGTTGGCCGAGGCCGCATGCTTTTTTTCACCCGCAGCAGCCTATCGTGTGTTCGATGTCACAAAGTAGGCCAAACAGGAGGCGACGTTGGCCCCAACTTGAGCGCACTGGGATCGCAGAAGCCGCGCGACTACATGCTAGAGGCAATCGTTGCTCCCAATACAGTGATAGCCCAAGGGTTTGAGACCGTGGTAATTCTGGATGACAATGGCAACACTTTTTCAGGCATTTTAAAATCGGAAGACGATGCGATGGTGACGCTGATGGATGCACAAGGCGCTCTTGTCAAAATTGAAAAAAATTCGATTGAAGGTCGCCGAAAGGGAGCGTCGTCGATGCCCGCAGATTTGATGAAGTACCTGAATAAACGAGAACTGCGCGATTTGGTGGCTTATTTGTCATCTCTGGATGGAAGCGAGAACGCGACCGGAGGACTCGATGATTCCAACGGCGGCCACAAAGTGGAATAGTTTTGACGATTGATACCAAGCTATGAAAAACGAAGTTGAAATGAATGAGTCTCAACCTCGACAGGCCACTCGGTGGACTCGCCGAAGGATGATGTGCGGCTTGGCTGCAGTCGCTGCCGCGGTCTATACCGAAATGCGATTTGTCGAACCAAATTGGTTGGGCCTAGGAGTGCATCGTGTTCCTTTGTTACCGGCGGGTTCCGAACGAATCCGGATTTTGCAAATTTCGGATCTGCATGCTTCGGATGATATGCCGCTCGACTTCATTGAGCGGGCAGTCGAATTGGGTCTTCAACAAAAACCAGACGTAGTATGTTTGACGGGCGACTTCATTACACTGAGATGGGACGAGTGGAACTCCTATTCACGTATCTTGGAGAGACTTTCCAAGATGGCACCGACGTTTGGGACCACCGGGAACCACGATGGTGGCGAATGGCTCATACGCCAAGGCGGATACAATCGTCCAACCAAAGTGATTGAGATGCTTGAAAAAGCCAATGTGCAAGTCTTGATGAACGCGAGCTGCGACGTCGCGTTACCCCACAAAAATCCATTTGAATTAGTTGGATTTGGCGACCTTTGGTCAAACGACTTTGTGCCAGGTGAGTTGCTTTCGCCAAGAAGCGAAAAAATTCCAAGGATCGTGATGTCTCACAATCCAGACACAAAGGACTATATCGAAAAGTCCGATTGGGATTTGATGCTATCCGGACATACGCACGGCGGGCAGTTAACGCTGCCATGGGGCAGTACACCGTTTGCACCCGTCAAGGACAAACGCTTTGTGCGCGGGTTGCATCAATGGCAGAATCATTGGCTGCACATAACGAAAGGGGTCGCGTCGATGGGGAATATGCGATTGAATTGCTTCCCTGAGATAAGCATGGTGGAATTGGTTCCAATGGCTTAGCTTAATCAAGTGACGACGCAAAAACTAATCTCGCAATAGTCGGCTTGACAATTATGCCGTGCGATTACGAGACGTCAGATTCCGATTGCAAGCCACAAAATGGACACTCCAACCACCCAAACCTCCCATCTTCGCCAGCGTTCCGTTCACTTGACCCGAACGGAACGAACAGGTTTCATTTTGCTAGGAGTCGTCTTGGCAATGCTGCTCGCCGTCGCCGCTTGGCTAAATCCAGACCCGTCGGGACTTGGCACGCATCGTCAGCTCGGATTGCCAGGCTGCACCATGGTTACCTATTTTGGGATACGATGCCCTGGGTGCGGAATGACTACCTCGTGGGCACATACCCTCAATGGCGACATCCAGAGCGGCCTTCGATGCAACACGGCTGGAGTTCTTTTTTGCGTATTTACGGCTGCAATCGTCCCGTGTCTTCTTATTGTGGCCATTCGTGGAAAGACGAGCAATCGGAATTGGTTTTCGCGGGTATCGGTTCCTGTACTGATCTCCATCGTGCTGATTTCCATCGCCGAGTGGCTGATCCGTCTAGCTTCCGCTTAATCGGTTTGATACAAACGCCGTCAAAGAGAGAGTTAAACTCAGTTTTCTGCATGGCAAAATGCGATAGGAAAGGATTCCTGCATGGCTGCAAGCAACCGCTCCAACGTTCGAAAGAAAGAAAATATCACCCCGACGAGAACCTTGGTATTCAGGCTGGGCATCCTCCTGTTTCTAGCCACGACGCTAATGTGTAGTTCTGGTTGCCTTTCGTTCGCAGCTAACATGGTGCGAATCATCAAAGGAACGGATGTGCCCGCTGAGTTTGACGAGTTAAAGGAGAAAAAAGTGGCGGTAGTTGTCAGTACCCCCGCTGGACTCAATGCGGATGCATGTGGAATCATCATGTCGAACCATGTACATGCTCTCTTGGCCACCAATGTCAAAAAAATCCAAATGGTGAACCAAGAAGAGGTAAGTCGTATTATCAGTGACATGCCCGCAAACGAACAAGGCATGTCGCTGATTGGCAGTCGGCTTAGTGCAGACTACGTTGTCGCGATCGACGTTGCAAACCTGAAGCTTCGCGACGGCCAAACGCTCTACAAAGGCACGAGCACTACCACCGTTACGGTTCACAAAGTTTCGGAAGGTGGCAGCCCGGTTTTTCGAAAAGCATTTCCTGATTTCGTCTTTCCAAGCATGGGCGTGCCTTTCACCGATACCGATGAAGCGACTTTTCAGAGGTTTTATATTTCCGAAATCGCCCAACGCGTCGGTCGCATATTTTTTCCCTACGATCCATCGATCGACGTTGCCAAAGATGCGAGTAGTGCTTCGATTCAATCCTATCGTTAACCAGATTCAGCGAACCGATCGTACCCAAAATGACGTCTACCAATTTTCCCCTCAAACGGTTGACTATTGCCCGGCAATTTGTCACTCATTTAGCAATCATGATTTGCATTTTTACGGTCGCGGAAAGGGCTGAAGCACAGCCAAACTCTCAACAACAATCAACAATTCAATTGGCAGGTGTTCGGAATGTGTCCAATGTAGTGCCATTGAGAGATTTCCAGATTCGAATTGACATCTACATCGATGACACGAAACCGCCCATTTCAAGTGTGCAGACGATCTTTTCAGATGGTCTAACCATTGAGCTGGATGATTTCGCGGGTCGCCACACCGTGGTTGATTCTGCCAAGGGTCGAATCACTTTGCTCGACGAGCGAAAACGATCGTTGGTGCATTTGGACATGCAAGTCATTGAGACACAACTGGAGAAAGCACTAGCGTTGTTAACTCCCCAGCAGCAAGCCGCATTTGCCATCCAAGGCCTACCTGAACGAGAAGCAGATAATTACATTTCCATCAGTAACAAATCGATTCGTTACACGTTCCAGCCGACTACGGCCAAAAAGGAAATCGCAGCCAGCTACGGCGAATTTTCAGACTGGGTAACAAGGATCAATGGGCTTTATCGCCACGTGCCGCCACAACTGCGTCTCCAATTGAATAAGATGCTGGTCGATCAATCGCAATTACCCACCGAACTTCGCAGGACTATTGTTGGTGGCAACAAGCCTGAAGTAGTCATCGCTCGCTTGAACCTGACGGAGTCTTTGACGGACCTCGACCGAAGTCGCATTGCCAAGATCCTGACTTCGATGCAAGAATTCAAACCGACATCCGAAAATGAATTCTTTAAGTGACTTTGCGGTGCGAGTTGACCTCAAATATGCCCGTCCTACCTGCCCCCAGTCTATTTGGTCGACTCAGCTGCGACTTTGCGTGATTGCGGCGATAGGGTTTGCAACCGTGATAGTAAGTTCGGTTTGCTCATGGTCACAAGAACCAACTTGGCCGGTCGAGCACACAGCAGGTCAATTTTGCATTCACAGCACCGTTCCGGCCGCTCAATTCGAAGCGTACTTGCCGTCGCTATGCAGCTTGCCAAACGAATTGAGTCAGACTCTGCAGGTATCGGTTGCACAGGAATTAATACAAGTCGTGGTCCTTGAGAATCGTGAAGCGTTAGATGCTTACGCGCACAGAATATTTCCGAGCGCACCGAATCGCGGAGCGCTGTACATACGACACAGAGGGCCTGGGCTGGTACTCACGTATTTTCATGACGGGTGGATTTGCGATGTTCGGCATGAGTGTACGCACGCCCTTTTGGATATGAGCGGACTAACACTGCCTCTTTGGCAAGACGAAGGATTGGCTGAGTACTTTGAAACGATTGGCGAAAATCCAATTGGGCACACTTCGCATTTGCACGCGACTCGCGCGCAAGTTCGGTATGGCCAAGTTGTGGATTTGCAAAAAATGGAGAGAATGGAATCCGGTTCTGGCTTGAACCCCAAAGAGTACCGAGACGCGTGGAGCATCGTGACCTTTTTGCTCCACTCCTCGGAAGAGACACGTTCAACGTACCAACAGTATCTGCAGGACCATCAGAGCAAGCGTGCTGCTGGTTTCTTAAGTCATCGACTAGCTCCAAAAATACCATCCTGGCGCGAAGCGTTTTCGGATTTCTACCGACGCTAAGCACAAGGGTATGAGTCTTCGAGTGAAACAAACTGATAGCCGAAGGGCGATAGCCCCGGTTTTCCAATTGCTCGACATTCGTCGAAAACCGGGGCTATCGCCCAACGGCTCATCGGTATGAAAAACAGTTGCGGATGTGCTTAGCAAGCGTAGAAATCCCAGTGTCGTATCAATCTCTTGTCGCAATTGTGGTTTTTAGCTGCTAAAATAGATGAGTGTTGACTCGGCGAACTCCACCTACCTACCAATGTTGATGAAATCACATCACTCTTGGCATCATCCCATCGTTCCGCGACGGACTGCGATTCAAGCAGGAGCCATTGGAATTCTTGGGCTCGGGTTGAATCATCTGTCCGGACTGCGTCAAGCCAATTCGGCAGATCAGTCCATTCTGCCCCACGGCAAAGCCAAGTCCTGCATCTTCATTTTTTTGTCCGGCGGTCTCGCTCAGCACGAGAGCTTCGACATGAAGCCGAACGCTCCGGAAAACATCCGTGGAGAATTCAAGCCGATCGCCACGCGTACGCCCGGCCTCCAAATTTGCGAACACTTACCGATGCTAGCGGACCGAAGTCCGTTATGGGCCGTATGTCGATCGCTGACGCATGGTTCAAATGATCATTCTGCGGCACATCACATCATGCTTACCGGGCATTCGCAACTGCCGACAGGTTTCAACCCAAACGGCTCGAATCGCACCGATCGACCCTCCATTGCTTCGGTCGCCGGTCGTGCGACCCCTCCCCGCAACAATCTGCCCACGGCGGTCATGCTTCCCGAGCGTTTGGTTCATTCCACGGGCAGAGTCATTCCCGGCCAACACGCAGGTGAGATGGGATCGCAACACGACCCTTGGATGATTGAGGCTTCGCCATTTCATAATACTTCGTATGGCGCATTCCCCGAGTTTGGCTTTGACCATCAAGATCGCGGTAAGCCAGACGCGCGCCTCTTCCAAGCTCCACAGCTAACGCTGCCCGAGGGCTTAGGCCTAAAGGTGGTAGCGGGACGCCTGCAATTACTTGAATCGCTGAAGCATCAAAGGAGTGTATTGTCAGGCTTTGTCGAAACGCAATCATTCGATCGACTTCGGCAAGGTGCGATTTCACTGCTTACCGAGCAGACCGTACAACAAGCGTTGGACGTGACGCATGCAGATGCGAAGACGCTCGACCGCTACGGACGCAATTCCTTTGGTTGGTCTTTGTTGATGGCGCGTCGGTTGGTATCGGCTGGAGTGAACTTGGTTCAAGTTAATTTAGGGAACGACGAAACGTGGGACACGCATGGCAATGCGTTTCCCCACTTGAAGAACGCCCTCCTACCGCCCACGGATCGCGCGGTGTCGGCATTGCTAGACGACCTTCATTCGACAGGTGAACTCGACGAGACACTGGTGGTGATGGCGGGTGAGTTTGGTCGTACTCCACAAATCACATTGCTTCCATCCCATTACAAATTGCCTGGTCGCGATCATTGGGGAGCCGTCCAATCGGTCTTCTTCGCGGGTGGTGGTGTGCGCGGTGGCAACGTGGTTGGGAAATCGGACTCGCATGGTGCGTATCCGTCCGAATTACCAGTCAAACCCGAGAATTTTGCGGCCACCATCTACCACGCACTCGGAATTCCCTCGACTGCCGTTTGGAAAGATGCCGCTGACCGACCCCACCACATCTACCAGGGCGAACCTATCGCTGGCCTTGTTTAATCGATCGATTCAAGATCGAGATCCGAGATGGGGCGGTCGAGTCCGGTACCGTGAGACATGGGTGCATCCATTGGGTTTTTTTCACGGATCACAGCAACGACCAATCGGCCGACATCCAATCGAACGATTCGAACCGCTTTGCCAGCGTCGATCGGCCCGCTTTCGCTAAAGGCTTCGAAAGTCTGATCGCCGATCTGAACCAAGCCGCTTGGAATCATCTCGTTTAACACAGTTCCCTCCGCACCGATGAGCGAGCCGGCATTAACTGATTTGGCGGCGTCAGACCAAACATACGATCCGGACGGCTCGGGCTTGCTGATCATTTGCCTCCCGAGCGGAGTCAGTGGCCATACCTCGACAAACAACCACATCATGATCGGAATGGATCCCATCGAAGCGATGAGCATCCAAATCCCAGAACTCGTGCTATGACGAAACGCAAAAACAACCGCCGCAAAAGCAAGGCAAGCAGTCACGCCGATCAGCACGCCACCGCTTGGGATCATCAAATCGATTGCAAAGATGACCATGGCCGCCAAAAACAACAGCAAGGCTATTGCGATAAATGACAAATCCTGCTCCTTCTCAATCGGACCTTATTTCCGGTTAATCGGACCTTATTTCCGGTCAACCTTTGTTCGACAGACGTTGAAAGGCTCTCACTTCAAAATCATGTCGTCGACCGTTTTGCCACCAGGAATCATTGGCAATACATGCTCTTGATAAGGGACTTCGACGTCTAAAACGAATGGTCCGGGGTAACTAATCATTTCTTGCAACGCGGCTTCCAAATCTGACTTTTTACTAACCGTCGCCGCACCGCATCCATAACCTTTCGCGATTTGGACGAAATTCGGATAGCGATTGGACGCATAGGAATGTGGAACCATCGACCCAGGTCCTTTGGCTTCCTCGTGATCGATTGGGCCGAGGTATGTATGGGCCCGATTGGCTCCCTCGAATCGATCCTCCCATTGAACCACCATTCCGAGGTGTTGGTTGTTGAGCAACAATACCTTCACAGGCAGCTTTTCACAGTGCAATGTTGCCAGTTCTTGGATGTTCATTTGAAAGGAACCATCGCCATCGATGTCGATTACCAGCGAGTCAGGGTTGGCTGCTTGAACTCCCATGGCTGCTGGCAAGCCGAACCCCATCGTCCCGAGTCCGCTGCTGCTATGCCAAGTACGAGGCCTTCGGAACTGAAAGAACTGCGCTGCCCACATTTGGTGTTGGCCCACACCGACCGTGACATAGGTGTCTCGGTTCTTGGTCATGTTCGATAGGGTACGTATCGCATGCTGCTGGAGAATTCCATCGAACTTGTCGTCGTAAGCGAACGGGTGCTTTGCCTTGAGCGCACTGCAATTGGAAATCCAAGCAGAAATGTCATCCGGCTTTTCGACGATCTTGTTGAGTTCCTTTAACGCAAAGTTGATTTCACTGCGAACCGAGATATGCGCAATCTTGTTTTTGTTGAGTTCGGATGCGTCGATATCGACGTGAATGATTTTTGCATTCTTTGCAAACGATGCGAGATTTCCAGTCACCCGGTCGTCAAATCGAACCCCAAGGGCGATCAACAAATCGCAATCACGAACTGCATAGTTTGCGTAGGCGCTGCCATGCATCCCCAGCATGTCGAGCGACAAAGGACCATCGGCAGGATAAAGCCCTAGACCCATAACCGTCATGGTGACTGGGATTCCGGTTTTTTCCGCCAGCAGTCGGAGTTCCGCGGCGGCTTCACCAGTCACGACCCCTCCACCGCAATAGATAACCGGTCGTTTGCTGTGCTTGATGGCGGCAGCTATTTGTCGGATTTGTTCGGGCTTTGCATTGGGGTGCTTAGTAGGTTGATAGCCTGGCAAGTTCATCGGCACATCCCAATCTACTTCGCAACTGCTGAGCTGAACATCCTTTGGCATGTCAACCAAGACGGGACCAGGTCGCCCTGTCGTCGCAATGTGAAATGCTTCTTTCATCACGCGCGGGACATCCTTCACGTCGGTAACCAAGTAATGGTGCTTGGTGATACCGCGGCAGACTTCCACGATCGGCGTCTCTTGAAATGCATCGGTACCGATTACGTGCGTTGGTACCTGCCCGGTAATTGCCAGCAACGGAATGCTGTCCATTTTTGCATCGGCAATGCTGGTCACAAGATTCGTTGCGCCCGGACCGCTTGTGGCCATAACGACACCGATCTTGCCCGTGGATCGTGCATAGCCCTGGGCCGCAAACGCGCCCCCTTGTTCGTGTCGTGGCAGAATCGTCCTGAGGCGATCGGAGTACCGTGTCAACGCTTGGTGCATCGGCATGCTGCATCCACCAGGATATGCGAAAATGACTTCTACGCCGTGGTCCACAAGCGACTTCACCACGATCTCGGCACCGGTCATGACAGTGGTTGCTGGACGGCTAGAAACAGAAGCCATTCGTTTTCTCTCCTAAAACTCAGGGGGGAACAGTTTGTTGAAAAACTCTACAATTGAACGAAATTACGATCGCGAACAACTTGCTCCTTAAATACTAAGGGATTCTCGCGAATTACACGCCGTCGAAGTATACCACGAGGTTGGCAATTCGTCGAATGATCTGTGTCCCGAAAGGAGTCAGCCAAGCTGCTTCGGGTTCGGCATCGCATCGGAAAATGGTTACAATCCGTTTTGCAAGTTTTCATGCATAGGAATGCAGTCAGCCACAGCAACTCTCACCGAAACAACCGATTATGGCAAGAATGACCCAGGTTCCCATCTTTCTGGCGATTGCGATTACGCTTTTGGGCAACTCTTGCTCGCGGGCACAGTTGGATGGCTTGGAGGTAACTCCCGACGTTGTTTACGGTCACAAGGATGGCATGGCATTGACCTTCGATGTTTTTCAACCTAGGGAAAAAGCGAACGGAGTTGGAGTGCTTTTTATGGTGAGTGGAGGTTGGGTTTCGTCGTGGACTGAGCCGAAACAGATTGCTCCCATGTTTCGACATTTGTCCGATGCGGGCTACACGGTTTTCGCGGTCAGGCATGGTAGCAGCCCTCGGTACTTTGTTCCTGAATGCGTGAGCGACGTACAGCTTGCTCTTAGCTTCATCGCGAGCAACGCAGATAGATGGCTGGTAGACCCGAAACGATTGGGCGTGTTCGGATTTAGCGCGGGTGGGCACCTATCCTTGATGCTTGGAACGGTTGGTGGTTCAAAACAGAAGAACGACTCGATTGCCAGAGTGGCGGCTGTGGTCGCTGTTTTTCCGCCAACGGACCTAGCTCCTTACGTCGATTTTAAAAGCCCCAGACGCGAGCAATTCCCAGCCCTAAGATTCGAGCCATCGCAGGCGGAGTCGGTCTCACCACTCATGAAGGTGACATCCGACGATGCACCCACATTGTTGTTTCACGGTGACCAAGATGAATTGGTTCCGCTGTGGCACAGTGAGAAAATTAAAGAAGCGTTCGACGGAGTCAAAGTGGTTAGCAAGTTGGTTGTCATCAAAGGGGCTGCGCATGGATTCGACGCGGACGGGAATCGCTTGCTCGCAAAGGAAATGGTCGAATGGTTCGACAACCACTTGGTGAAAGTTCAGAAACTGAAATAGGAGACTTCGAGCTGAACGCCACCGAAAAAAATTGCATGATTTCCCAAATAGAAACAATGAAAAACATCACTCGACGCGATACGTTGCGATGGATTAGTGCCGGTGTTGCTTGTTCGTTGGCTAACTCGAAATGCGAAAAAGGACGGGCTGATTTTGGCGGGGTTAAGCCCAAGATCAAAATCGGCCAGATCGGTGTCGGACACGCACACGCCAACAAACTGGCCGTGTACCGAATGTCCCCGGACTATGAAGTGGTAGGAATCGTCGAAGCCGATCCGAAGCTGCGTCAGCAAAGCGAAAATGTTGAGCCCTTTCGCGGACTCACTTGGATGACACAGGAGCAATTGCTCAATGTTGCGGGACTTCAAGCGGTATTGGTCGAGACTCGAGTCCGCGATCTGCTGAACAATGCAGAAGCATGTGTCGATGCAGGTAAGCATGTCCATATCGACAAGCCGGCGGGACCCTCCTTACCGCATTTTCAGCGAGTCCTCGACAAGGCATCCAAAAAACAGCTTCTCGTACAGATGGGGTACATGTATCGCTACAACCCAGCCATCGTATTGCTTCGCGAGTTCTTGAAGCGAGGATGGTTGGGAGATGTTTTCGAAGTCCAAACGGTTATCAGCAAGGTCGTAACGCCAGCGAGTCGGCTTGAGTTAGCGGAGTTCCCAGGTGGAATCATGTTCGAACTCGGATGTCATGTTCTCGATTTGGTCGTCGGAATTTTGGGGTTGCCCGCCAAGGTAACCCCATTCTCTACGCGAGTTTCGAAATCAGATGATACTCTCGTCGACAATATGCTCAGTGTGCTTGAATACCCAGGTGCAATTGCAACTGTCAAATCCAGCGCCGTGGAAGTGGATGGAGGTGAACGTCGACACTTGACGGTGGCTGGTACCAAAGGGACATTTCACGTTCAACCGCTCGATCATCCAGCGGCGATCGTGTCGTTCGATGAGCCGCATGACAAGTTCAAGAAGGGCTATCAGAACTTATCGTTTCCCAAGTACATACGTTATGTCGATGACGCCGCTGATATGGCTCGCATCATTCGAGGCGAAAAATCATCGGACTTTTCGTACGAGCACGATCTGACGGTTCAGAGGACGTTGCTAAGGTCGTGCGGACTACCGCCCGAAGCAGCGGGATAAGCCGCTGGCCTTCTAGCCTGTCATTTTCAGCAGGACAGGCTGGATGCCAATCCCGCTATTCGTTTGATCGCGTCTGGCAAGGCGACACACTCGATTTCAAAGACTCTTTTTTGAAGCGTTTCTGCCGTGTCGTCTTCGCGCACTTCGCACGCCCGTTGCAATAGGATCGGCCCATGATCGTACTGATTGTCGACATAGTGAACGGTGCAGCCTGTGAGCTTGACACCGAAATCGATTGCTGCTTGATGCACCTTTAATCCGTACATCCCTTTTCCGCAAAACGAGGGAATGAGCGATGGGTGAATATTGACAACCCGATTTTCAAAATCATTCGGGATCAAGACGTGATGCAAATAACCGCCCATGACGACAAGCCTTGCACCCGACTCCCGAATCGGACGAAACACACTTTCCGAATGCTCTTCGGCGGTTTGAATTCGCAGCTTCGGAACAACCAACGTCGGAATCGATGCTTCGTATGCGAATTGGAGCCCTGTCGCGTCCGATCTCGAGCTGATCACCAAGCGAAACTCCACGGGCAACGTTCCAAGATCTCGACAGCGAATCAGATTCTTAAGCGTTGTTCCGCCACCGGAAATCAGAACCGCGATGGGGAGTAATTGAGTCATCGCGGTTCGTCACTTTTTCACTTTCGTGGCTTCCGCCTGCAGTTCTGCCAGGAACTCTTGGAAGCTCCCTTGATCGCTCCCATCTGACAGCGTTACGGCTTGCGATTGAGCCTTGATCGCAGCATCAAGATTTCCGATTACAAAATGAAGTCTTGCAACCGTGTCAAGCATGTTTGCTTTGTCGGCGCCTCGTACTCCATCCAAAGCTTTTTCGACCGCAGCGATCGACATTCGTATAATTTCCTTGCTATCGAATTTGTCTTCGGTGTATTTCTCAAAGGCACTCCAGGCCACATCCTGGACGAATAGCGGTTCGCTTTCGCAACTTGCAAATAGGTCACTATAGGTCTTTGTAAGCTGCTTGATATCAGCTTTGGCGAGCAGTTGCATTTCGATCTTCGACTTGTACAACCCGAATTGAAGGCGTTTGTCAGCGACTTTTGCAAGGAAGCCATCGATCGCTATGGCAGCTTCTGCGTACTTCTTCTTTCTTGCAAGGCTTCCAACCGTCGTTTGAATCTCCTCCATGAGCTTTTGCTCGGCGATATGTTTTTCTCGGTCCCATGAATCGTCAAGAACAGATTCCAGAATCGAGTCCATCTCCATCGGATGACCAATCCATTCGATTTTGGCGTCTTTGCCAACAATGAACGAGCAAGGTATACCGTTCTGTTCTGCCGCCAACATATAGTCGACATCGCATGAACCGTCCGGATCGGTTGTCAAACAGTACGCCTTCGTCAACTCATCAATCGTCGTCTTTTTTCCAGTCCCATCATCGATTTTATTCTTCAGAAAGTCTTTGACGGTGTCGAGTGGTTCGCTACTGATGCTAACAATTTGAAGCCCCCTGTCCGCAAACTTGGTTTGCAAGGCAGCCAAATGCGGCATGCTCTGGACACATGGACCGCAAGTAGTTGCCCAAAACTCGACAACGTATACTTTGCCCGCTTGAAAGGCGGTAACCTTCGGGAATTTTCCGTTCCCATTTTGGACCCAGTGTTCTACGTTGAGTTTTGGAGCGACCGAGCCCACCCCAAGCTTTTCGGAGGCGACCGCAGCAAATGGTCGGCTGAGCCAAGATACTGCAGCGAACGCGACAAGCGTAACGGGAATCATGGCAGCGACGGTGGAACGCAAAAACGACATGGTATTCTCCAACGAGGAATATAGATGGTCCAGTCATTGTATTCGATCGGGGCAAATGTTTAACCCCCACAGGTGGCTCGACTTAGTTTACTCAAGGCCATACAGGCCTGCAGGAGGAATCAACTGTCCGGCGACAGCGCCCAACCCCTTGGTTTGAAAAAATCGAGGTTCAATGCTGAAAGAGTACGATGTGTTGTCGCGCCCGGAATCGTACGACGCCCCAACACGTATGAGGAACGATTCGCCAATACGAGTGAGACCTATTGTTTGCCCAACGGTACCCGTAGAACCAAGATCTACCGACGCTCCGCCCATGGCGAGCCATTTCTCATTGAGTCTGTAGTTTACCGTAGACGTTAGCACAAAGGAACTAACTGGCCCAGAGAGGCTCGTTGCTCCGAAGTAGACGTCGCCTCGTCCCGGTCTGGAAAGCAAAGTGGCGACGGTTGTGGCCTTGAGTCCTGACTGGAACAAGTCGTAGTACCCGTCGCTGAGCAGCGTGACCCGATCACCGATGTGATATCGGAAATCATAGTTGATACCGCCCACTTGTTGGCCAAAGTTGTCGCGATCGGGTTTGGCAAAGAAAATGGCATCTACGTCAAGCTCGACGACATCGGCAATTCGCTCGCGTCCAGGTACGCCTCGTTTGGTCTGCCATCGCTGGTGGATACCAGTACGCGATTGAGCTTGATTCGTAACGATTTCAGAACCGGAGGCAGAGACATACCTTTGCATCGCTTGCCTCGCCGCATAGGCCGTCGCATCAAATTGAGGTGGAAGCACACCCCCGAAGGTATTGAAGACAAGGCGTCGACGAAAGTGTTCCTGAGAATTGTCATCAATCGGATTGTAGAGCGGAAACAAATTCAGGTCTTGCGTTGTATCTGCATACAAGAATTCACTTTGAAAGTTAACCTTGTGGGCTAGTCCATTGAGATTGAGAACGCTGCTTTGAACGTCCGGGAACACGCGTACCATCGGCAAAGACGATCTCAATCCCGTTTGCCCGGTCAATCGCGTGAGCTGCTGACCATTTACATCTTCTCCCCATGTACCTGCTTCTCCAGAGATAAACGGCACAAACTTGTAGATGCCGGTATCGAACGGCAAGCTTAATTCCTGGCGTGTTACCGCCACCAAACCCGACGCGTTTACCTCCCAAGGTTGCAATTGAAATTTGGCCGCGTCCGCAGGGTTAAGTGGAGTGCTTGCAATTTTCTGTTGAGCATAGCCAACGTAGGAGTGTGAATAGTAAGTCAATACGTCGCCAACCGATTGTCCAAGCCAATAGTGATCCAATCGTGGCAACCACTCGGTCTCTGTGAAAAACGGATTGACGCGGGCCTGTCCCGACAAGTCGAACATCTGCTGATCACGATACTTTCGTAAACGCAAGGCTGTGGCGTAATCTTTGTGCGTATCCCATTCCTCCTCAAAATACTGCTCTAGGAAATTGCGATCGCTGATCAGCCCCACCTCGGCCCACAACTCCGTGTCGGGCGTCAGATACTGGCGATGTTGGAATGTGAGTCGTCCTCGCGGGTTACGTTCGGGAAAGAAGTTGATTCGATCGGATCCCAAATAGTCGAGTCCATTATCATAGAGGCCCCATGTGTCAAGAAACCCTCTCGCCGGCCCGTGCAACAAATTCGGAACGTTGTAGTTGAAATTCGTGCCGGCCGCGAAGCCACGATTGCTCAAATAGTCGGTCGAAAAATTCCATTGTGTACCATCAAGCCCTTGCAAGCCAAATATCTGATAGGCATCCCAATCGACGAAGACTTGATTGCCGAAAATCCTATCATTCTTGAATGCGAGTCCGCTCAAATAGAAGCTGGATGTATTGATATTGGTATTGAATACTGGCCAGTACGCAACCGGTACGCCTTCAAGATACACGAAATTGTTGCGACCTCTGGCTTGCATACCCGTTTGGTTGCCAAGTTGACCTGCGACGGGCATTCCAAATATCGAGGTGCGAGCCTCGGATTTTTGGTCGCTCAACTCAATGCGATCGGATTGCAACCAGTAGCGAGGAACACCAAGGCGACTGCTTGTCAGTGCAGCACCATAGGCTAAAAAGTTTTCCCTCGATCTCTGCTGAATGACATCCGCCTTCAGCCGAAGAAGCCCTTCGTACTGAGGAGCAGGCGTCAATATTTCCGCGCCTAGGATCATTCCATATTCTGCTTGCACGTTGTAGTACATTCGATCGGCGTAGATTCTGCGCTGACCTTGCTGGAAAACTACGTTTCCTTCGATGTAAACCTCGACTGGCAAGTCATCGATTTTCTGGGACATCAATCGCGTCAAATTGGAAGTCCAAATGACAGCTCTGTCCGCTTCGATGAGCACGTTTCCTAGGTCCATTGGGCCCGAACTGGTTTGGACGGATGCTCCACCAAACATCAGCCGAATGCCACGCGAGATGGTGATCACCGAATCGCCGTTTTCAGGTCTATTTCTGATTTTCAATTCAGGCTCAATACCGCCGCGTCCACTAAATGCAAAAGTGCGAGCTCCAATGCTTTGCCTACCAGGCGAAACAGGTCCTGACAAGGCAACGGGTGCGACCACAGGCGCAGGTCCAAATGCATTAGGAACCTGAAACGCTTGAACGGGCTCGGGATTCGCGAGGGATGGTTTGGGCGGTTGAATGGACTCGAAGAGAGGCAACGAGCCGGCGTCAAGTACCGTTCCACCTAACTGGGAGTTTCCAACCGTAATGCCCTGGCCTTGTGCGTTGTTGGGGATCGCCATTCCACCACTGGGAGGCGATTGAACAACAGGGCCCGGCAACGACTCGCCATTTCCACTAGCGGAAAGCCCCGTTATTTGCGACGCAAGGCGGGTGTGAGACGCGTCGTCGGCCGATGTCCATGCTAACGTATCGGACACTGGATTTCGCGCATTCCAATTCAGATCCGGTGCAGTTCCTGTCGGTTCAAGCCAAGTGTCCACATGAAAACCAATGTCGAAATGGCTGAACAGCCTACCCATCCATTGGTCATCTTGAAGCCGTTGTTCATCGGACCAACGCACGTCGCTGTTGCCTACGGTTTGAACGATGATCTTTTTGGCCAACGGCACGCTAGCCTCCTTAGACTCCTTCGCGTTGCTATTTAGCTCTGGCTGAGATCGATCGATCCAAAGGTGAGCCGTCTCACAGGTCGCAGCGAACGCTCCTTGATAAATGCGGACGCCGCCAGTCAAGGTGACAACCTCGTAAATACCTTGCGTGCGTTTCGTCGCTGAATGCGAAAAAACATCGATCGCAAATTTTGGATCGGAAAGGGGCAAGCCGACTTCTGCTGAGAGGCAGCGTGAGAGTAATGATTCAGGCCATACGAAGTTTGCAAACAAAATGGCGATCAGTCCGAGCGCAATCGACAACGGACCGCCCACAGAGTGAGCAGTTGACGTGGCGTCCGATCGACGCGACCGACTCTTGAACAACGATGGCGTATAAAAAAGCTCGTTCAAGAGTACCGGTCGAGACTTTCGGGTTGAATCGGTTAGGGGAGTCCGTTCCACTACCGAGTCGCTCTCCATGGGCTTGAGTTAATTGAGGTCTTGAATGCCGAATGTTCCGTTTAGGAATGCTGGTAAGGCCGTGGAAGTATAGGACTTCAAAAAAATCGTCTCAAGACGAAGGTTTGACTTAAGTCTGCAATTCCACGGTGTCGATACCTGGAAACCTCTTAGAATTAACCGCGTTTTGACAACTTTTCAGCTCCTCATTTGCGCAGAGGCACTAGCTAACCCAAATCGCTCAAATTGACAGGGTTGGCAGTCGATAAATAAAGCATGTCCAACTTAGATTCTTTGGCAACACATTTGATCCAACAAGGGCATTGGGCTGAGGCCGTGCACCTTTATCGAGACGAGCTTGGGCTATCGATGCAACAAGCGGAACAAATCGTTCTTCAACTTGCGGAAGAGTCCGGGCTTAATTATCCGGGGCGTTTCTTGTATTGGCTCGCGCTTGCATTCGCAGGCCTGTCTCTATTCGGCTTGGCGGGAGTTCTCCAGTTTATTGTGTCGCTGTAAGGTCACAAATAGCTTTCGAGCCACAATCTATGTAGTTCGCCGGGAGATCTCCAAGACGCCTAAAGACTAAAGACTAAGTCACTCACTTCGCAATGAATTCACTTGGCAACGCAACTTTATTCTCGTCCGTCCAAAACCGAGTCGTTAGCTCGATCTTCTTTTGGATTGAATTCTCGGCATCGTCGAGCACCACCCATACGACTTTCTGATCAAGTTCGGTGGGCGATTGAACTGTCGTAACAGGATTGGCTCGACGCACTAGATCCGTGAGAATCGTCCGCAGTGGAACCGCATCTTGCTTGAATGCGCGAATTTGCTGATTGCGAGTGATCCCTCCTTTTTGAAAGGCGGAACCGTTGATTGCCATTGAGATGGCTGCGCCGGAAAGTACCGAGTCGGCGACCTCGCCCGCAATCAATTGCAACGCTGTCTCAAGTGACTCTTGTTCAAAAGCAACATTGATCTTGGAATCAAGTATTTCATCGATCGTTTTGGATTTCGGTTTCACAACTGGTTTGGTTGTCGTCTGCATGGATGGATTGTTTGTCCCCACCGGAAACTTCATCGCCATCCAACTTGCGACGGCCAGATTGCTAACGGCATCCGAAGGCAAGTAAAGGTTGGCAACAACTTGGCCGTCCTCAATCCCGAATCGCCCGTATTTGTTCAAGCTGCGGAGCATCTGCGGGTATCGCATCGACAGTGCACGCCAATAAGGATGAATGGTTGCGTTGAGCATTCCACTCTCTACCTCGTCCGGCAGCTTCTCGAGCTTCTGCTTGAGCGATAAAGCGAACTTGCCCGCATCCCGCGTTTCCGATCCAATCATTCGCAACTCCGTATACCAACGTGGCTCCAACGTTGTCGTGAGCAACACCGCTTGCATTGTTTCATCGATACTTGCTTTCAAAAGAGCTTGTCCGGACGGAACAGCGGCAAGCAATTCCCGCGCATCACCGGCCAAAAAACTTGGAGCAAACAAAAAAGAAATATCTGCCCGGCTATCGGTGGATAGCAATAAAGTTTCGAGCTGGCGGCGGAGCGGCGCTGCGCCTCCGTTCAGCTCAGACAGCGTAGCCACCAATTCCTGTGGTCCAATCGTTATTCGTTTAATCATGGCTGATGGGTCTGATTGAAGCTCTTCCATGGCGACTGCGACCGCATCCGAATTTGCTTCATTGCTCCACAGTCCCTGCTTTCGCGATCCTTTTGAATCAAACAACTGCATTGAGAAGTTCGGCAGTGCTTTGGCGATCGAATCGATGCTCGTCGTTGCCTTGAGATTAAGGCGAAAGAGAGCCTGCGGAACTCCAGACTGCTTGCTTGGATACAATCCGATCGCAACGGACTCTATTCGGTCGTCACTCAACATCGGATAGGTTTCAAATGCCTTGGTTAACGCAGGCTGGGAAGCCAGCCACCATTTACCAAGGTTGGCGAATCCTCCCTGCATGTGCCACACCTTGCCAGAAACAAAAACGATCCCCTCAAGGCCGGCAGGCAATAGCTCTAGTGAATAGGGCGAGCCCGCTTGCGGTGGCGCCCAAAGCAGTTTCCCATCGTCGGGAACGACCGAAAAATACTCGGCGATCGGATCGAGCGGTTTTGTTGCCGGGGTTGTTGCGTTTTTCCCAATGGACGTGCCACTTGATGTTTGCGATTTTGAGCCATCACCTGTTTTCTCAGGTATCCCGCTTTTGTCGACGACAACAATCGTTTGTCCCTTGCTTGGAATCGTCGAGCGTCCATTTTGAGTGAGCGCGAAGATAAGCACCGCGAAAACAAGACATGCACCGCCAATCATCGACGGTAACAGCCAAACAGGTCGCGACTTTTTCGATTTCTTCTTTTTCGTTGTCTTGGCCCCATCATTTTTAGCCCCGCTTTTTTTGGCCCCATCTTTTTTGGCTGCAGCGGACTTCTGGACGACCTTGGGCAAGGACTGGGTCTCCCCGGACAAGGGCCGGGCCCGTTCAGGCGATGGCCGGGGCTCATCGGGCAATGGCTGGGCGCGTCCACGCAATGGCTGAGCCCGTTCGGGCAATGCCTGTGGCTCGTCCTGCGTCGCGTCCATAACCGAGTTCGCAGTCACGTCAGTAACCGGGTCGCAAACCAAAACCGCGACCACCGGCGCATCGTCTTGTTCTGGTTTTGGAACGACGACAGGAACGGAAAGAGCAAATTCGATCGCCTTGATCAAGTCACTCGCCGTTGCAAATCGCGATTTTGGATTCTTCGCGAGCAAGTGAGCAAGGCATCGTTGAAGCCTATTCTGCTTCGATTCCGATAGAGTCGATTCAATACTCTCAAGAGCGTGAGCGCGCGCCCATGATTGCGTGGAACCATCGACCTTATCGCCAAAAAGCTTAGTTGCATTGAGGGCTCGATACCACAAACATCCTAACGCATATAAATCGGTTTGAACGGTATGTTTGGCTCCGGGTAGCGTTAGCTCTGGTGCAGATACCGAGAGCAACTCCTCGTGATTGTCACCAAAGATCGAAGTTCCTCTGACATCGTAGGGGTTGGAAATTGGAAACAGCGGATCGCGTCGCAAAACATAAACACCATCCTCAACATGCCAAACCGATTCAGCGCTAATTCGCCCATGCACGAGTCCCGCATCATGCAACTTTTGAAGCCCCGCTGCGACCTGTTCCATCATGACAGCGGTTTCATTCCAGTTCATCGGTTGTTGCAACAACGACGAGGCCAGCGATCGGCCCCCTACCGGAGAACAGACAGCCAGGACGTAGATGTTGGACACGCCTGCAAATGACCATTTGTCTAGCGAAGGATGAGAAAGATTGACATGCTTTTCCGCTAAGCTCAGACTGGGTGGACATTCGCGTTTGTCGGGTTCGCGGAATGACTCTGGGACGAGCAGGTACATCCAGTGGTGAACTGACTTTGAGTGATTCTTTTCGACAACCTCAAACCAATGCTTGCCGAGTTCCTGTTCTTGTGAACTTTCAAGTCGATAGGGACCAATCGAAAGAGGGATGGCCAATCCATGAAAAAGGACGTTTGCCTGAAAAGATGTGATTTTACGGAGTCGAATCAAATCGGAGACCAAGCTAACCGGATCCTGAAGTCTCTCGGGTGTCCCAGCCTGCGAAATGGCTATGGCCCACTGACGGCATTCTTCGGTTGTCGCTAGCCCGGCTGCATGGATTCTCTCCCAAAGTTGAACCGAGGTTGGAACCACGTTTAGTGTCCTAAGACGTAGGCGAAAATGAGCGGAGCGACGATCGTCGCATCACTATGAATCATGAACTTAGGCGATTCTGCACTCAACTTGTTCCATGTAATCTTTTCGTTGGGAACTGCTCCACTGTATCCGCCGTAACTGGTCTCTGAATCGCTGATTTGAGCGAAATATCCCCAGCGTCGTGTCTCGGATTCGTTCAGATCCTGTAGGAGCAAGGGCACGACACAGATTGCAAAATCACCGGCAATCCCGCCGCCGATTTGAAAAAAACCGACGCCCCGTTCTTTACTGACGGAACGGTACCATGTTGCCAAATACTCCAATTGTTGCGTTCCACTCTTGAGAACCTGGTGGTTTGACACGCTTCCATCCATGACTCGTGCGGTGAACATATTGCCGAGTGTACTGTCCTCGATGCCTGGTGAAAAAACCGGAATACCGGCTTCCTTGGCAGCGATCATCCACGAATGTTCGGCGGGGATTTTGTAATGAGCCCTCAATTCGGGCTCGTCGAGCAGCATGAACATGTATTCAAATGGAAAGTAACTCTTGCCCTCGTCGGCCGCTTGGCACCAGTACTTGAGCAATCGTTTTTGCATGTGCTTCATGACTGTCTCAGGGATGCACGTATCCGTCACGCGATTGAAACCCGAGTCTCTCAATGCAAGTTCGTCTTGGACGCTCAGTGCACGCCAGTTGTCAATAATCTTGTATTCATCGTGGGCAAAGAGATTGAATAGATCTTCCTCAAGATTGGCGGCGGTGCACGAGATTGCTTGCACTTTGCCGCAGCGGATCATTTCGGCAAGCGAGACCCCAATCTCGGCAGTGCTCATGGCACCTGCTAGCGACACAAGCATAATGCCGTTTTCTTCGTCCACGAATTTCTTGAACGCTCTAGCGGCAGCTAGCGTTTCTCTCGCATTGAAATGACGGAAATGCTTGTCCATAAACGCTGAAATAGTCATCGATATCATGCGGGTATTTCGTGCTACGAGGTGGGTGAGACTCCTGATTTCCGTCCAGTCTTCTATTGCTTTGCCATCGGCATGACAACATACGTATAACCATCGTCCGTTGAAAACATGGCTGGTTCCGCGTTGCTACGGACTTCAATTGCAAATGGCTTTTCCAGGTCTAAGGCCTTGAAGAAGTCCGAAACGAATCGGTAGTCCATTGTAATTTTGACTTCGTCGCCCGTGTAAGCAATTGGCATTTCAATTCGAGATTGTCCAACGTCCGCCGTTTTGGCAGCAACAACGAGCGTACCGTTTCCAAAGACAAACTCGACGCCACGGCTATCTGGGTCCGCTACAATCGACGCCTGCCGAATCGCAGCCAAAAAGGGGCCAGCAATTCCCTCGATTCGTGTTTTGTTTTCGCGACTGGGAATAACTTGACGCCAGTTGGGATATCGACCTTCGACAAGTCTCGAATAGATCGTGCATCTGTTCGTTCTGATCAAGATGTCGTTGCTTCGTGCTGCGATGTGAACCATATCATCCTTCTCGCTGATAGACCTGTCCATCAAGTTCAGCGTTTTCGTCGGCACGATCGTCGACATACCCGAGTTTTTGAAACCCCCGATCGAGGTGCCCTTGCCGTTCATGCATGCGAGCCTTCTTCCATCCGTCGCAACCGTCGTGATTTGGTCTCCGTCCATTTCAAATAAAACGCCTCCGAGTTGGTATCGGGTGCTCTCGTTGTCGGTTGCAAATATGGTTCTTTTGACCAACTCCTTGAACAATCGAGCGGAAACCTCAAAGTAACTGTCTTCCGCAAATTCGACAACACTTGGAAACTCGTCTGGATTGGCGAGCGGCAAATGAAATTCAGAATGCCCCCCCTGAATGTCCAACGTGTTTTCACTCGTTTCCAGCGACAGCGTTTCGTCGCTGGCTTCACGAAGAATATTGCCCACCCGTTGAACGTTCAGCAAAGCTCGGCCGGGCACAATGATTTGAACGTCTTCCACCACCAAGCGAATCCCAGCCTCCAAGTCGGTTGCCATGAGCACCACTCGCCCATCGGTTGCGTCGATCTTGACGTTGTTCAAGACTTCCTTCGGACTCCGCGAAGGCGCGATCCCTGCTGCGATCTGAAATGCAGCAAGAAATTTCTCTCGATTCGTAACAATTTTCATAGATCTACACTCTGCCTATGCAACTTAACTTGGCCCGCAATTGGGTTCTGCCAGCCAATGTTGTAGCGTGAATTGCACAAAAACTGTAGTGGGTAGCATCCGCCTTCCCAAACCCGCCTTCAGCGACAAAAGCCAGCCACTCGATCGGTGAGGTTCGCCAGCAGCAAATTGGAGCTAACCTATCGAATTCGCCAAAGTTTGGCTAGAACTTTGGACAAGCTGCTAACACCATCGATTCAAGATTTCCCTGAGCGATGGCAATCGCATGCTTTGAACTGCGAAACATACGAACCCAGAGGGCAAAATGAGTGTAAGATGGATGGGCCAGTGAATTCCTTCGTCGACTACTTCCTTTCCATTGCATTTGTTTTCCGTGCCATCTAGCTTCCACCCAATGATGCATTGCTACGCCAGAATGATCTGCATGCTGGTTGCGTTTTCGTACGTATCATTGCTTCGCGCCCAAACCATTGATTTTGTTCGAGACGTACGTCCTATCTTTCAAAAACACTGCTACGAGTGTCACGGTGACAAGAAGCAGAAGTCTGGTCTCCGACTGGATGTGAAGCAAGCCGCTTTCAAAGGGGGCGATGGCTACGGTGAAACTTTCTCGCCAGGAAAGTCAGGCGACAGTCCGCTGATTCGGTTGGTCACAAGCAAGGACAAAAACGATCGCATGCCACCCGAAGGCGATGCATTGAAAACAGAAGAGATCCAAACGCTGATTCAATGGATTGACGAAGGGGCCACGTGGCCAGACGGAGTGGATGCCGCGCTGTTGAAAAATATTCGCGATCATTGGAGCTTTAAGCCAATCGCGATTCCAAAAGGTATCCACACGCTCGATTCGTTTATCCAAGAGAAATTGGAGATGAATGGATTGACGATGTCGCCAGAGGCGAATCATGTCTCTTGGCTTCGTCGCGTCACGTTCGATCTTACCGGTCTGCCACCCACTCCGGAGGAAGTTCGAGCTTTTGTGGACGACACAGGTAGCGGTGCTTTTGAGCGTGCCGTCGATTTACTTCTTCACTCACCTCATTATGGAGAGCGTTGGGCTCAGCATTGGCTTGACCTCGTTCGATTTGCGGACACTCATGGTTTCGAGGTTAACACCGAGCGTCCAAACGCTTGGCCTTATCGCGATTACGTCATCCGTGCGTTCAATGAGGACAAGCCATACGACAGGTTCATTCAAGATCAAATCGCGGGTGACCAATGGGGCGAGGATGCAGCCACAGGGTTTCTTGTTACTGCATCGGTACTTTTGCCTGGGCAAATCGGCAAGGACGCTCCGTCCATTCGACTCGCCCGCCAGGATTCCATCGATGAGATTGTCAATAATATTGGCCAGACTTTCCTCGGCCTGAGCATCGGTTGTGCTCGTTGCCACGATCATAAGTTTGATCCGATCAGTGCAATAGACTACTACTCGATGCAAGCCTTCGTTTCGGGCGTAGAGTATGAGGACCGCGAGTTGCGCACGCCGGCGGCTGAGGCGATCAAACAAGAGGCAGCATCGATGCGAGTTCGCGTGGCGGAGATCGATGAGCAACTCAACAACTTTGTGTCACTCGCACGACCACAAACATTGCCACAAACATTGCCACAAAGGCCGTCCGTCAGTCCCCGCAAGAACACGGATCGTTTCGTAGCGGTGACTGCAAAACGATTGCGTTTTACCGTCCTAGCAACGAACGGGCTCGAACCCTGTATTGATGAGCTCGAAGTTTTCAATGGTCAGGGACAAAACGTTGCCCTTGCGAGTTTCGATACTCGAGCCAAAACCTCTGGCAACACTCATGTTCCTGATCGACACGAGGCACGTTTCGTCCACAATGGCTTGTATGGCAACTCGCAAAGCTGGCTTTCCAATGAGCCGGGAAAAGGCTGGGTTGAACTAGAATTTCCGTCAGAACAAGAAGTTTCACGAGTCGTCTGGAGCCGAGATCGGGAAGGAAAGTTCGAAGACCGCCTCGCGACGGAATACAAAATCGAGACTGCAACGGGCACCGATAACAAGTGGCAATTGGTGGCGGATTCAACGGATCGTTTTCCCTGGATTGCAGGCACGGATCGCGACAGGAGCCTTACCACTGTTGGACTCTCAGGCGAAGACGCCACGAAAGCCACTCGTTTATTGGACGAGAAAAGTAATTTGGAGGCAAAGATCAAAACCGCAGAGAGCGGACAAAGAGTCTTCGCCGGTACGTTTCGCAAACCGGACGAAATCCATTTGCTTAGCCGTGGCGACCCGGAGCAACCACGAGAAGAGGTTGTGCCTGCTGTACTCAGAGCCTTTGGTGAAGTCGAGCTCAAGAAGGATTCCTCCGAGCAGGAACGTCGCCTTGTTCTTGCAAAATGGATCGCAAGTCCGGAGAATCCGTTGACGGCACGAGTGATGGTGAATCGGATCTGGCAGGGGCATTTTGGAGTTGGAATCGTGCCAACGCCGAGCGACTTTGGCAATAATGGAATGAAGCCTTCGCACCCCGAACTGCTTGATTGGTTGTCAACGGAGTTCGTGCGATCCGGCTGGTCGATTAAGGCCATGCATCGGCTCATCGTGTTGTCTCGAACGTACCGTCAGTCTTCCGCGTTGAATACGAAAGGGGTTGAAAAAGACGCCGATGTCCGTTTGCTTTGGCGATATCCATCGCGTCGGATCGAAGCCGAAACGATTCGCGACTCGATGCTAGCCATCAGCGGGCAACTCAATCTCAAAATGTATGGACGAGGCTACGATCTATTTGACAAGCGGGGTGGGCTGAGTGGCTACAAGCCCATAGAGTCGTTTCGCGGCGAGGGACTTCGCCGCATGATCTACGCTCACAAGGTTCGCCGCGAGACAGAAGCGATCTTTGGGGCCTTTGATTGCCCTGATGCGGGGCAAAGCACCGCTGTCCGCCGGGAATCCATGACACCCATACAAGCACTCAATTTGTTTAACAGCGTCTTTACGCTCGAACAATCTCAAGCACTGGCGGAACGCTTGTCGCGTGAAGTTGGCAAAGATATCGAACAGCAAATCCAGCGAGCCTATCACTTGGCGCTGAGTCGAGAGCCAAGCATCGACGAGCTTCGAGAAGCTGAGTTCGTGGTTCGCGAGTACGGGTTGGAAACCTTTGGCCGAGCTCTTTTCAATTGCAATGAGGCTTTGTTTCTTCCATGAATTCAAAGAATTCAAAATCTGGAAAAGGCTCACTCCTTGGCCGTGTCTTGCTAAATCGCCAGCAGTTTCTTTCGAACAGCGCGACGGCGATCGGCTCGATTGCCTTAGCCGATATGCTGTGCGCCGACGGCCTCCTGTTGGATTCTACCGACCAACCTAGGATTGATCCCGCTCAACCCTATGCTGCCAGGCTACCTCACTTCCCAGCCAAAGCGAAAAACGTGGTGGTTATTTTTTGCGCTGGAGCTGTCAGTCAGTTAGAGACATGGGATTACAAACCGGAGTTGATCAAATGGGATGACAAGCCCTTGCCGGGTGGACCATCCGTTACTTTTCAAGGTCCCGCCGGCAACTTGGCTCGACCACAATACAACTTCCGTCAGCGCGGCCAGACCGGCAAGTGGGTGAGTGACTTGATCCCGCATCTGGCGAAACTCACCGACGACATCGCCTTTGTTCATTCGCTCACCAGTACCTCGAACACACATGGGCCAGCCGAGAACTTTCTGTCGACGGGCTTTGTTCTCGATGGTTTCCCAAGTCTTGGCTCTTGGGTGACGTATGCACTGGGGAGCGAGAATCAGAACTTGCCATCGTACGTTGCGATTCCCGACCCGCGGGGTGTTCCTCAGAACGGATCCAACAATTGGGGACCGGGTTTTTTGCCCGTCGCTTTTCAAGGTACAACGCTGAGTTCCAAGGAACCTGTGCGTCACCTGATCCCGCCTGGCATCGCGCCGCCAGCCGACCTCGCATCGCGTTCATTGCTTCAAAAGATGAATGCTCGTCATCTCGAACAACATCCTGGTGATGGCAAGCTCGCCGCGCGAATCGCAAGTTATGAACTGGCCGCTCGGATGCAACTCAGCGTTCCCGAGATCAGCGATCTTAGCACTGAATCCGCCCATATCTTAAAAATGTATGGCGCGGACGATTCACAAAACGCAAACAAGGCCGCGTTCGCCAAAAACTGCATCCTTGCTCGTCGCCTGATCGAACGAGGTGTGCGGTTTGTGCAGCTATTCAATGGCGCCTACGCGAGTGGTGGCGTGCTCAATTGGGATGGACATAACGCGATAAAAGAACAATACGACCTCCATGCACAAATCCTAGATCAACCCGCAGCCGCTTTGATCCAAGATCTCAAGCAACGAGGCTTGTTAGATGATACCCTCGTGATTTGGTGTACCGAGTTCGGCCGCATGCCTTTTTTTCAGAAAGGATCGAAAGGCCGCGATCACAATCCAGACGGCTTCACCTGCTGGATGACCGGCGCGGGAGTGAAGCCCGGCGTGAGTCATGGTGCAACGGACGACTTGGGCCAGAAAGCGGTTCAAGACATCCATCCCTTAACCCATTTCAACGCAACCATCCTCCATCTCTTGGGCCTTGATTTCGAACGACTGAGCTTCGAACATAACGGAATTCAACGTAGACTGACCAACGTCGAAGGAAAGATCATTCCAGAGATTCTGGCTTAGATCCTCTAGGGTAAACCAAGAGAACCGGCTCTCACTTTTCGATCCTAAATTGTTGCGAGCATGCGTGAGAAATGGTAACCTCAAGCTTACATTGAGAAGCAGTTTCGCGATTCCGATTCGACAGCTATCTTTTAAGCTCCAATTTTGCGAGGCAAAACGATGACTTCAGTTGGTTATGCACGCGTTGTCAATAACGCGTTTCTAAACGAGCTCAAAGAATGCAACTCTGCACTTTGGGACGACGTTAACTTGCTTGGATCCTACGCTCAAGAGCCCTTCAGTAGCGATTGGATTGAGCAAAATGGCGGTTCGGTTTTGAGGCGCCTTCGTGTAGAGCTGTCCGGACAGTTTCGTTTAGAAGAGACATATGGCTACGTCGCTGGCCCGAGTCCCAACCAAGATCGCAATGTGTCCAAAGCACTCGATCAGCACTTGAACATCGTCCTCCAATGCGTCGCCCTGAGTGAGCAATTCGACGATCTCGAATACTGCGGAAAACTATCGTGTAAGACGCTAGAAATTTGGAAGCAAATGAAATGTCTTTTCGAGTGCATTATGGAGCACGAAGCCTTAGAGCGGAGATTGATTGCCGCCGCTTGGGCCCCTATCTTGCCAGAAGCTTCGTGTACGCTTGTACCAACACAATAGGGCGAGTGGCAGTGCGAAAGTCACCGGACACTGGAACTGTGTAGGATGGGACCATTTGTCCCGTCCAAACAAAGGATCGGGACATTGGTCCCAATCTACTTTCGGTTCAAATCAATTTGAACCGAGTCTTGCATTGATAATCATTACCAATGTCTTCGCTCGATCTTGTTCGACAGCTTTGAGCAGTTTCTCCGATTCATCCCGTTCGTTTTGAGTCGGGAAACGTGAATCACTAACAAGGTATGCATGCTCCAGAAGCATTGGCCAAGACATTTGGCTAGCGGCCAATCGATCCGCAATTTCGGAAACTTTACGATACGGTTTCGATACTGAGACTAAGAACCGGACTTGGTCTTCACTATAGTTTGGCTTACTGGTCTTTGGCAGGCTGTTCGGCGAAGTCGGGCTTATCGCTCCTTGTGCCAACGCTTGATTGTTCAATTCGTACGAGCGATTCGCCTTGACCCAAGTTGCAACCTGATTCATCGAAGTCCATTTCGAGTCAAGTGTCGGCGATTCGGATGTAACTAAACTTGCGAAAAGCCTTGTTTGTTTTTGAGCTTCGGCAATCTGTTCGGCGGTTGCTTTTAGATACCAGGGTGAATCCATTTTTTGCCCATCAACACGAAATGCACTCGACAAAACCATCCATCGGATGAGTGCACCCAAGTCTCTCTCGCCGGTTTGCATCTGACTAGCCAGGAAGTTTCGCAAATCCGCACGGTCGTTGTTGCCTTCCTCTTCCGTTAAACCGAAAATGGGAAATAGAGGTTGCTTGAAAACCTCATTCCATACCAACTCAACCATAGCTCGTCTTGGTTCTACCGATGATCGGAACCAATCCGCCAGTGTACTCCTAGTCGTATTTCCAATGATTTGGGTCGGCGGGCCAGCCACAGCCAGCTTCAAGCGTCCTTCCGCATCTTCAAAAAAATACTCGGATGATTTCATCACTTTTAAAGCACGAACGCCTAGAACCCGGCGGTCGAGAGACATGCCAGATAGACTTGCAGGGACTTTCCAAAAGGAATCCTGACCGCGAACGGTTTGCGTGCTCGCCAGATAGTTATTAAAGTCGTCATTGCGAGTTTCGCCATCATGACATTGCGAACAAACCATCGGAGCGTTTCCACCGATTCGCATCGTTTGCCTTGCGGCTGCCACTGATCCAACGTTCTTTTGCTCGAGCGGCTTCTTGGAGAGATGCTCAGATGATTCGCGATGGTCAACCTCGGAACGCTCTAGAATGTCCGCAAGCCAAAACGCCGCAGGATCGGTTCGGAGCGACGGACTTTCCACTACTGGAGTTGAGCTTGGGCCGGAAATCATCTCTCGCTCGATGTCTCCCACAAAGACTTTATTCGAGAGCGAATCTTCAATCCAATTCACGAAGGAAAGCTGGGGACCGGGCTGGGATCGAACACCTACAACTCGCTTTCCAAGGTAGTGCCCCGATACCAGTTCGGACCATCGCTTAGAAAACTCCTGACTAGCTATTAGCTTGTCCACGTACTCAACGTTGCGAGTCTCGCTTTTGTTAACTCGAAATGCTTCTTTCTCGGCGGCAGTTGGTAGCCGTCCGACAATGGCTAGCGCTGATCGCTCCAACCAAAGTTCGCTCTTAATACTCGGTTGCGGTGTCACGCCCACTCGTTTCCAAAGATGTTTTAACTGATCATCAATGATGCCGATAATGTCCTTGTCCAACATTCTTTTCGTTGGCGATGCAACCATAATTGGCGAGTTCTGAGGTTTGGTTGCGTTATCAACTCGGTTGTCAGGGGCGTTAGCAATCTGCCTTTCGTTTGGAAAAGGTCTTTCGTTCGAATCTGGAGCGGCAATTGTCTCCGCTATGGAATTGGGTTGGCTGGAAACTTGTGGCGGAACAGTTTGGTCAATCCGTGTCGCTTGGTCCATTTGCGAGTCAGCAATGTCCTTATTTTGAGGCGCACCGGTCGGCTTGGTTTGTAACCCAGGTGGAATAAACAGCACAGCCAATACGCATGCCGCAAGCGCCGCCACAAGTATTTTGCCCCGTTGGATCCAAACACTCAATTGCTTATCGGCGAGCTGATAACTACCCTTTGCGTTGTCTACAGGGGGAGGAACGATCAATCCGTAGCCTCTGGCTATCTCGCTTTCGGCAAATGCCACGGCTTCGTCATAATCAGAAAGCGAGAACAAGCTTCCGGACCGCTCTTGCAGAGTTGCGGGATTATTTGTCGTTGAGGAAGCAGACTCGGCGACAGTGACTCGATTGAATTGCGTGACAATTCTTTTGGTTAAATCTGGCGGAATATGGTCGCAAACGACATCATTGAGCAAGTTGGACAAAATGATTTCTGCAGGTTCAAAAGTAGGTTGTTCTTTCGAACTGTCTCTATCTCGATCAATCACGATTCAGTTTTCCATCTAAACACTGTTTAAGTTGCATTTTGGCTCGTTGCATCAGGTTTTTGGCACCGTGCTCTGAAATACCAAGTTCCTTTGCGATCAATTCTCGCGTCGCGTTCTCTCCGAAACGCATTTTCAAAGATAACTGAGCTCGCTTCGTCAAACGACGAAAGCAATCCTTAAGCGCCTCCGTGAGGTCACTCCCATCTCCATCAATGCCCGCCCATCGCATCCACTGCAAGTCTAACTGATCCATCTCACTAGTAATCACTACCCTTTTCTGTCGTCGTCGGAACGAAACGAGCAAGTGATAAGCGACACGTCTCAGATAACTAGAAGTAGCGGCTGGGCTGACCTGAACAAAAGGCTTGCGCAGAACTGCCACGAACGTTTCTTGAGTCAAATCATCAGCGAGAGAGTGATCGCAGCCAATTGAACGCAAGTACCTCCATACGCCGGCTTGATGATTCGTAATCAATACGGAAGCATCCCAGCTAACATCCGAGGTAGGCGTTGGAACAGGCTGTAACGTCAACTCGTTATCCGAAAAGATCTTTGATAATTTTGCCACTGTTGGCTATTTTCATCGGTCTGCCATTTCGGCTAGTAAATGTAGTTTCCAGCGAAATTCCTAAGCCATGGCATACCGACGCCATCAAATCCTCAGAGGAATACGGCTCCGTAACAACTTGCGTTCCATCCTCGTTGGTAGCTCCAACCGCTTTGCCGCCTTGGATACCAGCTCCCCCAACAACGACACTCCAAGCTCTCGCCCAGTGGTCGCGTCCCCCTTCTGCATTGATGCGTGGTGTTCTTGCGAATTCACCCATCCAAACAATAGCAGTGTCCTCCAACAGCCCACGTTGGCTAAGGTCGCCCACCAGTGCGCTCATGGCTTTATCGAGCGTTGGCAATCGATCATTCTCCAACGTCTGAAAAATCCGTTGGTGGTTGTCCCAGCCGCCCAAGTCAACTTCAACGAACGGTACACCCGCTTCGACGAGTCGGCGAGCCAGCAAGCACCCCTGCCCGAAGCCATTCTTGCCATACTTCTCTTTTTCGGCCTCAGGCTCTTTCTCAACATTAAAGGCTTCCATTTGAGCGCTGGTTAGCAAATCAAATGTCTTACCTAGCACCTTCCGATGGTCCTCCAAAACCGTACCTCGTTTTTGAGCGATAAACGAATTTTCAATGGTTTCCAAGGCATATCGTCTTTGGGCGAGTCGTTCCCCCTCTAACTTGGCCTCCATATTGCGGATACGTCCGGTACTCGACACATTGAAAGGTGCCCATGCCATTCCCAAGAACCCAGGTCCCTCGCTTGCTCCTCCAACCGACACAAATGGAGGAATCTCAAGGCCGGAACGTTGCCCCATGAGCTCGTGCGACATCACTGCACCGTAACTTGGATAATCCACATTCGCATCCGGGACATAGCCAGTATGCATATAATATCGGCCCCGATTGTGGTCCGCTTCGCGCGTGCTCATCGACCGAACGATGCTCATGTGATGCATCTGCTTGGCCATCAGTGGCATATGCTCACAGATTTGCATGTCACCCGACGTCGAGATGGCCTTAAACGGACCGCCGTTATCGGTTCCTGGCTTCAGGTCCCAAATATCCATACTGGACGGGCCACCACCCATCCAAAGCATGACACAGGACTTATGGTTTTTCTTTAGGGTATCCGCGTGCACTCGCAGCGAGTGCCCTAGCGACATCGATGATCCTAGCAGTGCACCGGCACCAGCCATGTGACTCATGAAATGCCGACGGTTCATGCCGGATGGTGGAGCAAATCGAGACCACATTTTAATATTCCTTATGACCTTTTCGAACTACTTGTTGATTGAACATCCCGCAAATACTTGAACTACTACACTAGCCGCACTAGTGATTAAAAATAAATTCATTGCTATTCAAAATTGCCCACCACATATCCTGAAGCATTCCACCTACTTCATTTTTCCTTTTCACTAGTATCTGTTGGGCCACGCTGACTTCTTCCGGTTTTGGCCGTCTGCCTAAACCAGCAATGAACAAATGCTGAATTTTGTCGGTGGGTGAACTTTTGGCCTGGGCAAGACCATGCAACCAACTCCCTGTTTCGAGGGAAATGGCTTCTTTGATCAAATCTCCGTTAAAAAGCATTAGGCTTTGTGGGATCGAGCCGTTGAAGGTTGTTGTCTCATCACCTTCATCGGTTCCGAAGGCGATGACGAACTGCTTCATCCATTCTTCGCGTCGTCGCTGTTGCTCCTCAAGGCTTCCTTTGCGGTTGGCTTGTGTCGCTACGGAAAGCGACTGATAAAGTTGCTCTGCCCCCATTTGACGCGTGTAAAAGTGAGAAAACTTAGGCGGATCACCCAACGAAGGTTCATCGGACGAATTGTCTTTGGTGATTCTCGAAGAAACCTGATAAGGTTGAGACATGGTGATCCAAACAATCAGTTGTTTGAGGTCGTAACTTGTGTTTCGGAAGTCCTTGGCAAGCTCATCGAACAACTGCGGCTGGGTGGTGGGGTTGTGTGGCCCAAGATCGTCTATTGGTTTGGTGAATCCATAACCTAAGAAATGAGCCCACATCCGATTCACAATGGCTTTGTCCAAGAATGGACTCTCCATCATGAGCTTGCCCAGCTCGTCCCGACGATTGACTTGACTAACATAACCGCTTTTGCCAATCTCCGTGCCATCTAGAAATACCGGGTAAGCGACTTTGGTCAACCCATTTCGAAGCGAGTAGTAGATTTCCGCTTTTTCCGCGTTGCTACCCTTCCCTGAAAAGTCTTCATTGACCAATTCAACGTGATCCACATCGCGATTGACCGACCCAGGCACAAACTTTCTTAGAGCACGAGTCTGTCGAAAGAACGCGTTGAACTCCCAAAACTTTTGCTGCTTCCACTGGTTGAACGGATGGTTATGACATTGGGTGCACTGCACTTGAAGTCCCAAAAAGATTCGCGATACCGCCGCAGTCGCTTGAGTGCCATCTTCTTCATTGACTTTCATCGCCAAAAAATTGGTGGCACCATTGAATCCCTCGACACCAGGCTTCGTCGCACCGCTGGCAGTCACCAGTTCCAAAACCATCTCATTGTAGGGCTTGTTACGGGCGAAGCAGTCTCGCAAATACTTTTGCATCCCTTCGCGGTTGGTCAGACTGCGGTTCTCCATCCCGCCGTTTCGTCCTATCAAAACATTCGTCCAAACGGTTGACCAATTGTTAGCATATTCCTCGGTATAGCGATCCTCATTGATCAATCGATTCACGAGCGAAAAACGCTTGTCAGGCGCCTTGTCCTTCGCGAACTCAGAGAATTCTTCAAAACTGGGGATTCTGCCTATCACGTCCAGAAACACTCTACGGCACCACTTCAAATCGTCCTCGACCGGTGATGGCTTGATGCCAAACTCGGACCAATTCGCGGACATCGACAGATCGATTTTCTCTACTTGTTTTGGAAGTGTTACACGCTTTGCGTCCTTTCGGACCGCTGCCTTCACCGCAGGTTCGTCCCCGAAGGTAAAACCAACACTAAGTACTAGCGAGAGCACATACGCGACGCCCAACACAGTCCTGGAAGCATCCGCTCGCCTCGAAACATCCGCTCGTTGCCAAACGTTTCTAGGCCAAACGTTTCTAGACCAAACGTTTCTAGAAACTTCAGCGAAAAAAGTTATAGTGAGTTTTTGAGAAATTCCTGCCATGTCCGTTTGCTCGGTTGGTGAAGATTTTCGAGAATGCTCGTCCGTCTGATTTTAGGAGCGAGAAACGCAGTCTGATTGTACTCAATTCCTATGAGAACGAATCGCAAATTGAGCCATTCCTTGACGCCAAACCGATCCGAAACCGAATCTACTCTTGTTTTTTACAAGGTTTTGACAATGCTAGAGACACTATGACAGAACAAGAATTTCTCACGCACCATCAGCTGACCCGCAACCCTTTCGCCGACGAAGACGCTCAAACGGATTCTGTTTTTCGGGAATTCTGCATTTCGGGCACTTTTCACCCCTCTTGGAGCAAGGTGATTGGTGACTCCAAACAACCCGCGACCGCGGTGGTTTTTGGCTCGAAAGGGTCTGGGAAAACAGCAATGCGGCTCCAGTTGATGCGTCACATAACGGCCCACAACGAGCAGTTCCCCGAGCAGCGAGTATTCCTAGTCGAGTACGCTGATTTCAACGGATACCTTGGCGCACTCCAAGAACATTTGCCCGCCCGTCAGCAATCCTATCCAGACAAAGTGCTTCACTCGCTTCGACTATGGGATCATATGGATGCGATCCTAAGCCAAGGTGTCACGCAACTCGTGGACCGGATCTTGCAAACCAATGCGAGTAACAACATTCCCGCCATGAGTGTGCGACAGGACGCAATCGACCGTCTTGATCGAGGCCAACGTCGCGATCTACTCCTGCTCACTGCTGCATATGATCATTCGAAAACGGGAACGCTGCACGACCGCTTTGCTGCCGTAGGAAAACGCCTTCGATTCTTTTCACCCAACACATGGATACCTGTGGCAATCGGTGTCGGGTTAAGCGCTCTGGCTATTTGGCTTTCCTACTTTCTCTATCAATCCGATTCGGATTGGCTCAAGTACTTGGTCTGGCTATTGCCTGCCGCTTTAGCCTTGGCATGGGGCATGTTCGGTTACCGATGGTTTCGGCACCAATTGCTCGCGATTCGAGTCTGTAAAAATCTTCGTGTTCTAAAACGCGATCAAGGCCAACTCAGGCAATTACTGATGCAGTTCTCGGATACCGAGTTAGATGAACAACCACTCCCGCAATCGCAACGTTGCGATGATCGCTATGCTCTCTTGGAGAAGCTGCAACTGCTGCTGCGTTCCCTCGGGTTCCCTGGCATGATCGTGATTGTGGATCGAGTGGATGAACCTGAACTGGTGAACGGCCAAGCGGAACGTATGAAGCAATTGGTCTGGCCCTTGCTCGACAACAAACTTCTCAAACACGATGACTTTGGTATCAAACTGTTGTTGCCGAGCGAGTTGCATTACTTTATCGAACGCGAAACCCGTGAATTCCACGAGCGGGCTCGGCTCGACAAACAAAACGTTGTCGCATCGTTCGATTGGACCGGCGAAGCCCTATATGACTTGCTCGCGTCTCGAATGTGGGCTTGCGCCACTACAGACGCTCGACCGAGTCCCCGAGATTTCTTCGATGCCGATCTAACCGAATCCCGCTTTATCGCTGCCTTACAATCGCTTACCACACCTCGCAACGTCTTCCGATTCTTGTATCGCTTGATCACCGAACATTGCAAACGCCATCGATCGGAAACACCACAATTCAAAATATCGTCTGATCTTTTTGAGTCCACTCTCGCTGTCGTTCAAGCGGAAGATCGCCGGCAATAAAATGTATCGTTGCAATAAGGACCGTTCGATCATTAACTCGCTGGTATCGAGTGTTTGCATAGCTCTGCTGACAACCGCTAACTCGTTTGCAGAACAACCCTTGCAAACCTCAACAACACTCCAACCACAACAGGGCTCTGTGTCGTCGCCATTGCAGTCGATGATCCAAACCACACTGGAAAGCAATCTCAAGAATCGATCTCTCGACAAAGACCGCAACGGTGCTTGGCAAGTGATTCATGGGGCCGTCGCCTACGGAGCATCCTTGCCAATCACAGTCGAAGGCAAAGAACTTCTGGCAATCGATTATTTGTTGGATGGTGGCGAGATTCAAGGTTGGGAACTTTCCATCGGGCCCGTTTTACCTGCAACCAAGAAACCCGGAATCATCGCAAGAGTCGATGCCGGAAGCTTCATTGGACAAGGGCACCCGGACCAGTGGTTGGGCTACTTCTCTCAAATCCCTCTGTCGCTTGATCGCAAGGTCGTTGTCAGCGGTCAGTCGTTGCAATTGATGGACTGGGCTAGGCAGGCTCAGTGGGATGTTCCCAACAATTCATTTCGCGAATATTCGTGGACATTGATTGCGTTGACCAACTTTTTCCCTCAGGATCTGAACTGGCAAGCAAGTGATGGAAACACATGGACGCTCGAACCCTTGGTCCGATTCGAAGCCCAACAAGACTTAACCGATAGTCCTTGCGGTGGGATGCATCGACTGATGGGACTTGCTCATGCAGTTCGATACCGACAACGCCTTAAAGGGAGTATGGATCAAGGCTGGTTGATGGCCAAAACTGCCGTCGATTCGGCGATCGCGTCGGCTCGCAAATTTCAAAACTCCGATGGTTCCTTCTCAACGAATTACACGTCGCGACCAGGAAACACGGTTGACCTGAGCGCCTGTATCAGCGCTACCGGTCATACGTTGGAGTTTTTAGCGTACGCAGTGGACGATAAGGAACTCACGCAACCTTGGATGGAAAGAGCGGTTTCGCGGCTTTGTTCGATGCTGAAAGCTGGCGAACAGATTGATCTAGAGTGTGGAGGAACCTATCATGCACTGGCTGGACTCCAACTCTATCATCGGCGACGATTCGATCGATAGCGAATTCCCCCACTCTATTTCCCCCACTCTATCGATTTCGAAAAACGGAAATGCAAACAAGAAAACTCGGTAATTCCGACCTGCACATTACCCCGGTTGGAATCGGCGCTTGGGCGATGGGGGGTTCTGGATGGGCGTTTTCGTGGAGCCATCAAGAAGACAAGGATTCGATTGACGCAATTCATGCAGCCTTGGACGCGGGCATAAACTGGATTGATACCGCGGCGGTATACGGTCTTGGACATTCCGAAGAAGTCGTAGCGAAAGCCCTGGCTTCGTACCGCGGCAAGAAACCGTATGTCTTCACCAAATGCGAGAGAGCATGGGATTCCAATCGTCAGATTGTCAAATCCCTCAAGCCAGACTCCATTCGAGCCGAATGCGAAGCCAGCTTGAAACGCCTCAATGTCGACGTAATCGATCTTTATCAAATTCACTGGCCAGAGCCGGATGAAGATATCGAACTCGGTTGGTCGACGCTCGTCGATTTGCAGCAGGAAGGGAAGCTTCGATGGATCGGTGTTTCGAATTTTAGCGTTTCTCAAATGAAACGCTTGCAGGCAATTGCACCGATCACTTCCCTACAACCTCCCTACTCAATGATTCGTCCAGAAGCCGAGTTGGAACTCTTGCCCCATGCGATCGAGAACAACATTGGCGTTATCGTATATTCTCCGATGGGCTCTGGCATGCTCAGCGGTTCGATGACGCGAGAACGAATCGCAAGTCTTCCGCCAGACGATTGGCGTAATCGAAATGCGCACTTTCAAGAGCCGCTCTTGTCGAAGAATTTAGTAGTTGCAGAGCGTCTGAAAGAAATGGGAAATCAACTTGGCAAGAAAGCGGGAGAGCTCGCGATCGCCTACGTTTTGCGGAACCCAGCGGTAACGGCTGCCATCGTGGGATTTCGAAACGCTGCTCAAGTTCGAGAACTCGCCGGGGCGATGGACTATCGTTTGCCTGACGACCTCCTGTCGGAACTTAGCACATCGGGTTGAGTCTTCGAGTGAAACAAACTGGTAGCCGAAGGGCGCTAGCCCCGGTTCTCGACGAATGTCGAGCAATTGGAAAACCGGGGCTATCGCCCAACGGCTAATTGGGTTGAAAAACCGTTGCGAATGTGATTAGCGACGTGTGTCAGGCTAACCCCGTAAATTCGCGAAGGACAGAACATTGTCGTCGTTTGCTCCGCTCGCTGTTACGCTTGCGAGATGAGTCACGCTTGCGAGATGACGGCAAGGTCTGCGGCCCACGCCTCAATGAGCGATGCGGGACTGACCATTCGGTCCAGGTGTTCGCGGGCTTCCATGCATCGCTGTACTGCTGCGACAAAGGAGCTACTTCCTAGAGTCAGCAAATGGCCGTATCGTTCCACTGCAGCCGGTCGACTCGCTTCGTTGTCGATCTCAGCCAAAATCGTGCGCATGCCGACTCGATAGAAGTTGAGTGCGAAGTCCAAAATGACTTTGAGTCTTTCGCGACGTGGTTGTGACTCAGTTCCGACCGATTCCATGTTCCCTTGGACCGCTTTGGCGAGTTTCGTGAAATCGAGCGGCCGTTGTTTCAATTGGCGAAATAGCTCCAACCGAAATGCTCTCAGTTCTTCGTTAGTCCAGTTCGCGACCGCAGCCATCGACCCGTCTGCTTGCGTAGCAATTGTTAATGCGTCTTCAATATTATCTGCGATGCCATGCCGGAGAATCAATTGCGATAGTTCATCGCTCGTCAGTGGCTGAAACCGAACCATTTGGCAGCGAGATCGAATGGTGGGCAACTGCCTTTGCACGCTGGTACTTATCAAGAAAATGAGCGATCCAGGTGGTGGTTCTTCCAGCGTCTTGAGCAAACTATTTGCCCCTTCTTCCGCAATGGTATCCGCATCATCGATGATCGCAATCTTGCGTCGGCCAGAGTAGGGCTTCATGCGCAATTCGTAACACAAACCCTCTCGCATCCTCATCTCGCCTTCACCTACCAATTGCTCCATGACTAGAGCTGTCTTATCAGGGCGGCGTGCAATTTCAAGCAGGTCCGGATGGGTGCTGGCATCGATCTGCGCGCATGCTTCACAATGGCAGCACGGGGCGAAATTCGACGGATCGCTACCGGTGCATAGCATGGTCTTTGCAAGGAGTCGAGCAAAGGTTCGTTTGCCAATTCCCTCGGGCCCGACCATCAAGAAAGTGCTAGCCAGACGGTTGTCTCGGATCGCATTGCGAAACCATGATTGCTGCTTTTCATGGCCGAGAAAAGAGTTCCAGTCCTTTTGAATCATCTTAGGTTCGCTAATGTCCGTTCGGACGTGGATCAAAAATGGGAGGCAGTTTGAGCCTCAATCCGCTTATGGTAAGCCATCCGATCATACCATCTTGAACTTGTTTTCGCCGCTGGTCCGCGTCAATCAGTTTCGACAAGGCGGGTCGTTCAAAATCTTTTAGGTTCCAGGCATCATTACCGACAGCCAAAGCAATCTTCCCTTCCAATTGAGCGGCCGCGACAGATTGCCGATCAAACTGGCTGGTCAATTCGAACTCCGCTCGGAGTCGTGAGATTTCACTCTTCTCGGAATCGCTGGTTTTCAGATCGTCTAAGGTAGTGATCGCAAGATCGTAGCGTCGCCTCAGATCTTGAGAAGCGTTTGGCCAAAGCGAACGCACTACTTCCAAGCGATCCATGATTGTTTGGAATCTTCTACCAACAGCGAAGGTTAACAAACCGATGATGATGAGAGCAACCACGAATATTAAAACAAAAACGCGGCCAGGGATGCCGCGCGTTTGTTTTGCATTAGGAATTACAACCGATTCCAAGGTCACGCTGACTGTCCACCTTGGATTTTATAGCTCTCCAATTGCTTGGTCTCTTCGACGACGCTACTGCCGTCGGGAGTTTCGTCCGATTTGGTGTTAAACCACGACTCTTCGAATTTAACAAAGCCTGCTTCGCCTCGGGAACCACGTTTCATGGCTACATTGGTTGTCAAAGCGATGACCGCATCGGCCATGGCGACTTCGGGATGACACTTAGGCCGATTGCTTGGATCAGGATTGCGGATGCAGTAGGCCCAATGCTCGATTTCCTCCGTGTATCCCTTGCTGACAGGCCCGCCCGAGGCGGCCTTTTCAACTGGTGCAGCAGATCCACCGCTAGCTTGGGTGTCCAACGCATAACCCCCTTTGGTCGATTTCACCCCAGCGTTCGCAGCCGTATCCGAACCCGCATAGAGCAGAACGTCCTGCTCTTTCTCGATGATCATGGTGCCCTTGGTCCCCAGCACGACTTCGCCGTAGCCGCCATAGCCATTTCCATTGATGGACGAGTAGGTCACCACGATCTTCTTGTTCGGATCTTCCGAGTAACCAGCGATCTTCTTCATGTTATTTGGGAGCTTGTAACCCGGTTCGAATTTTTCGCTGTACTCAGGGCCAGGAAACTCGAACGAGCAATAGACGTGATCGTCGCAATCCCGGTCGGCTGGGAAAATATGCCGTCCACCAACTGCATGCACAGACAGAGGATGAGCTTTCTTTCCATCAGCTCTTAAAGCACTGCAGAAGATCGTTGCAGCGTCCAATTGGTGGCTACCGAGTTCCGCCATTAGACCGCCGCCTGTTCGATCAAAAATTCGCCATCGAACTAGCTCTTCCATCGCGGATCTTGTCCGTCCACCCATTTCCTTGTCGAGATATCCGTACTTGGTTGGTTCGACGTTTTTGTCTTCCATCCAAGCTGCCCATTGAGCAACTTTTTTGGCGACCGTGTCTTTTTCCGCTGGGCTAGTGGCTGCATCCAACTCCTTGCGGAATTTTGCAAGTTCCGTTTGAATTCTGTTCAAACCATCTTTGATTGGCGCGTCGCCTGGGAGCGGCGGAAACCAAGAGTCGTTACCGGGCAAATTGCCGCGGTGCCATTGGGCGCGGATGTGATGCAACTGACCGATCATGCCCCAACGGAGCAAGTGAACTGCGTTGTCGTAAAGCACGCTGTAGTGACGTTGGTGACCGGTTGCACAATGCAGGGGATTGCCATTTGAGTCGCTCTTGCTTGCAGCAACACGGGCCATCACCTTGCACTGGGCGATGTTGTGGGCCATGAGTTTTTCGGTCAAAACATGTTTGCCCTTCATCATGGCTTTCACCGCGATCGGAGCATGCAAATGCAATGGCAAGGCGATGATCACGGCTTCGATGGAATCGTCGTCGAGCAAGGCTTCGATGCCGCCATTGCTGCCGTCGTAAACTTTAACGCTTTTCCGCGCTTCCGCTTCGCTTGCATACTTGTATTGCTTGATCAATCCTGGGCGAGCGGCCGCTGCCGCGGGAGAAGACCAGTCGCCATGGAAAGCCCGGTAAATGCTATACGGGCGAATGTCGGCAATGGCGGTCACTTGAACATACTCAGGGGTACAACCGCCGATCAACACGTTTCCTTCGTCACCGGTGCCGATCACACCGACACGAACCGGATCACCAACCTTTTGGTAGCCGAAATACATCGCACCAAGGCCCGCGCCGGAGACAGCTCCGGCTGCGATGACGCCGTGCATGAACTCGCGACGCGTGAAGCCAACTGCCTCATAATAATTGGATTGCCCGGTTGCGCGTTCTTCAGGAGTAAGCTGATTCATTTGAGAAAATCCTATCGTTGAAGGATAATAAAGGGATTGGTTCAGTACTTATTTGCAACTATAGCGTTGGGATGTACGATCGTTTGACTGTTGCGGTTCCAAAAACTCCATGGGATGAAATCCAGACCAGCGTACCTCCCCGCATCCGAGAACGCGAGGAAGAAACAACTCACCATTTCAATGGCTTGGTAGTAAGTCGGCTGAGAACCGTAGCTCCCTGGAAATTGGGTCAACACAACGGACGCCAAGAAGATTCCTGCCGCCAATCCAGCCACGGGTGTTAGCAATCCGATGATCAAAAGGATGCCGACAGACATGTCAAAAATTGGAATGATTTTATCGATCAGTTTCACATCGATCGGAGGAGAGCCCGGCAACTTGAAGTTCGCAAAGAGTTTGCCCTTATCGATTTGAGCCTCGGTTGCCAGTGCGTTGATAGCTGTTTCGAACTCATTATTAATCCTGTCGATGTCCCAAAGAGCAGGTTTTACGAGCGATTTCCATTTGCTTTCGATTTCATCGCGTTGCTTTCTCATCGACGAAACATTGGATCGCATTGGGTCGTTTTCCAAGTTGGCAACTCGCGGAATGCCATTTTTGTATTCGTCAATTTTAGGTTTCCACTCTTTGTAGACAGCGCCCAGCTGCTTTCGCGTTGCGCTAATAATGGCTTGGGTCTCGGCAGTTTGATCCTCGGTAAATTGGAACAATGCACCCGCTTCCGAAGCGAACGTCTCGTAGGCCTTCTTCATTTTTTCTTCATCTAGCCGAACCGAACCATCAAAATCTGGTACCATGGATTGAAATGTTTTAGCCAATGGGCCCTTGGCTGCCGAAAGAAATCCGGTCGACGAGAACCCGCCTTTTTGGACTTTGTCGGTCCCCTCCATAAAGAAATGCCAACCGACAACCACCCTCAGTGCTATCAAGGCAAGTATGGCGAGGAAACTCAGATGCGCTTTACGGAGGAGCATATTAAGCGGTTGGTGGGGAGATGGAGTCGCGAAGGGTGCGCGGCACATGGTCAACCAGGAACCGCTTTTTGATCACCGTCATTCACGAATTATGTTCGAAAATCCCCCGATAGCCAAGTCCGAATTGCGGATATCGCGTCACCTCGCCCGATTAAAGCCCCCGTTTCCATCGTTGAAACCTAACAATTCGTGTGCTTAACTCCATTTGCCACCTGTTTTACGCAATTTCAGCAAGCAATCGGATTTGCCGAGTGCTATCCTAAGGCTTGATGAATTGAAACATCATCTCGCGAACACTTCGGCAATTCTCCAATGCAAATGTCTTTCCCGTGCAAATGCGGCAAGCAGATCCAGATTCCCGAACGCTCGTCGGAGGAACAAGCGACTGCTTGCTTTCAGTGTGACGAATGCGGAATGCAGTATCCCCTCCAACGAGACGATTCCGAGAGTCAAGGCGCCCCAGCGACCGAATCCCCGACGGAGATGGACGCAGTGCCACAATCCGATTCTCAAGCCGATGACTCCCGAGTAACAACGCCCGAATTGGAGCTGGAACTGGAATTGGAGGTTGACGAGGAAGATTATGGTGCGTCTGCCGATATGGGGGCTGGCGCAGAAATCGAGGCTCAATCTCTACCTCACGAATCTTTGCCGTACGAATCTTTGCCTTGGGAATCTGCGGCTCGAGACGAAAATGAACCAGTAAGCGCCGTAGCCCCCTACGAGTTTGAACCGAACTGGAATGTCTTGAACGCGGCTACTGCAAAGCGTCCCCGACAGGAAACATCTTTTTTGCGAAAGGTGGTGCCACCGGTTCTTGGTGGATTGGCCGCTTTACCGATCGCAACTGCCATTATGTGGTATGGTTTTGGGCGAGACATTGGAACGACTGGCCATTACGTTTCTCAGTATGTTCCGTGGATCGTGCCACAAAAACTAAGAGCGAATCGCTGGGAATCCTGGGATGAGCCGATTGTGCAGAAGCAACCAGCCAAGCCTCGCTTCAAACGCGAGGCGTTTCCATCGCTCAATCGAAATGAGGACACCTCGAGGCCGCCCGTTGTCGCCGAACGACCGGGAATCGCAGCCGAAGACAACGAAAACAACAATAACAACGACGCCAACTCGGCGGTCTCCTCCACGGATTTGCTTGCGTTGCCATCGTCCAACAAGTTGCCATCGTTGCCATCGTCAAACAAGTTGGACAAGTTGGGCAATTTGGACAAGTTGGAATCGTCCAACAAGATGGACAACAAGTCGGACAACACGAGTTCCGAATCTCCCCGATCTGTTCAGAGCCTTGAATCGATCACATCAGGTATCTCGGAGTCCATACGAATGCTTCGAATGCTTCAGAATGAGTTGTATGAAGCTCCCAAGGACAAGAAAATTGCTTTGATCGGCGACTACTACAGAACGGCAAAGAAACTCTCGGAGCAATCGGCATCGTTGCGAGGACGATCCGCTTCGATCTGGAGAAAAGAACTCGAGAACATCGCGAGGGAGATACTAAAGGACAACAACTCCAGGACGGTAATGCAGTATGGCCCGATCGGGAAACTGCCAGGGATCAACGCATCATTAGAAAACGAATTCATTGTTACGGTACTAACCGTTGGCAAACGGGACGAACCTGATTCGAACAATCTCTGGACGCTGAATGAGCCATGGATACACGGCGAGCAAAAAGTCTCCGTCCAAATGCTTCCTGGCGCATGGAGGCTAGGTTCTGCGACGGTACCGACAACTTGCTTAGTTTTCGGTAGACTGATTGCCATTGGTTCGTCGAACGCGGCGTCGTCAACCATGGAGCGAGGCACATTGACGCTACAAGTCCATGCTGCGTTGCCCGAATAAAATCATAGTTGCCCGAATAAAATTATCATTTAGATCAGAAAGTGCTGGAGAGAGAATGTCGTTAGAATCAGATCGCGATGCAATCTTGGATTTGACCCAAAAACTACTTGTCGCGATTACTTCGGGGGATTGGGATACGTACATCGTTCTGTGCGATGAATCCCTAACGTGCTTTGAACCCGAAGCGCTGGGTAACCTCGTCGACGGGCTCGAGTTTCATAACTACTACTTCAACCTCCCCTCACCTCCAACCTCAGCCCCAGTCCAGTCCACAATCGTGGCGCCCCACATTCGAATCATGGGTGACGTTGCCGTCATCGCCTATGTTCGCTTGACGCAACGGTTCCACGAAGGCAAGGCGGTTTCGTCTTCGATGGAAGAAACGCGAGTTTGGCATCGACAACAAGGCAAGTGGAAACATGTTCATTTTCATCGAAGCCCCGCCCGCTAAGGGTCAATCATGCATCCACTAGGCTTTCTGCGAGTTACGTCTGTTTGCACAACAACTAGCGTAGCAAATCCGATGGCAAATCGGCAAGCGATCGAAAAGGCGATCGGCTTGTTCGCGGATTCGGACGTCCTTGTTTTCGGTGAATTGGGCTTAAGCGGTTATACCTGTGGGGAGCTCTTTACCCAAAAAACGCTTTTGGATGCGTGCGTTCGGGAGTTGATCCACCTCGCGCAAGCAGTCCAAAGCAAGCAGCTCATCGTCGTCGGATTGCCGTTGTCGATCGATGGAAAGTTGTTCAACGTGGCCGCGGTCATCTCCCAAGGGAAAATCTTGGGAATCGTTCCCAAGCAGCATTTGCCAACTTATCAAGAGTTTTACGAAAGCCGATGGTTTCAATCAGGCTCGATGCCGCTCCCAAGCGAAGTTCACTTGTCTCTCGCAAGTTCCGAGAGCGGAACCGATTCCTTCTTTCGATCCACTGTTTTGGTTCCCTTCGGCACGGATCTGTTGTTCACATTCGGCCAAGTTACCGTTGGCATAGAGATTTGCGAAGACCTATGGGTACCGATTCCGCCCAGTGCATGCCAAGCGATTGCAGGGGCGAATGTGTTGCTCAACCTATCTGCGAGCAACGAAACGATAGGCAAAGCATCCTATCGAAAACGTTTGGTGGCGACTCAGTCCGGCAAGTGCATTGCGGCCTATGCATATGCAAGTGCTGGGCCTTCGGAATCGACTACAGACCTCGTCTTTGGAGGCCACTGTTTGATCGCTGAGAATGGGAGCCTGCTGGCCGAGTCACGGCGTATTGGGACGGGTCTCAACATAGCTTCGGCTGCCCAAGAGGATGGAGTGACCAGTTTTGCGACGGCCGAAATCGATATAGATCGACTGGATCATGATCGTCGTGTCGCAGGTACAATGCCTCAACCCCAATCGCGTGAGTTTCATCGACCGTTTCGCCGCATTGCATTTGAGTTGGAAGTCGAATCCACTCCACTCAAACGATTCGTGGACGCACACCCGTTTGTACCAAGTGCGTCCACCGAGCTTGCGGAACGATGCGCTGAGATCTTCGAGATCCAATGCGCCGCGCTTGCAAAACGTGTCTCGCAACTTCCAGTTGACCTGCCTCTCGTGGTAGGTGTTTCTGGTGGGCTTGATAGCACGCTTGCGCTGATCGTGGCAGCGAAAATGTTCGATGCAATGAGCTGGGATCCTCGACGATTGGTTGGCATCACCATGCCAGGTTTCGGCACATCCGTTAAAACCAAAGACAATGCGGTCGAATTGACGCGGCTCCTCGGGCTGACCTTAGAAACGATCGATATCCGCGATCGTTGCTTTGGTATCTTTCAAGACTTGAAACATAAGCCTTTTGGAATTGCCTTGGGGGAAAACACTTGGCAGACACTCCAGCATGAGCTTGAGCAACTGCCATCGGAAAGACGAAACGATCTTGTCTTTGAGAATGTCCAAGCGAGAATGCGGACGATGCTTTTAATGAACCGTGGATTTGTGATAGGAACGGGCGACCTGTCGGAGTCAGCGCTGGGCTGGAGCACGTACAACGGTGATCATATGTCAATGTACAACGTCAACTGTTCCGTGCCCAAGACTCTGGTCAAGTTTCTTGTTCAGTATGTTGCGATGAACCGTTACGACGGAGATATCCGAAGAGTTTTGCTCGACATTGTCGATACACCGATTTCCCCAGAGCTGCTGCCGCTTTCAAAAAACAAGTCACTGCATCAGAGTACGGAGGCCACGATCGGCCCCTACGAACTGCATGATTTCTTCCTGTACCATTTCGTTCGCGGCGGTGCCTCGCCTGACAAACTTAGGTTTTTGGCAAAGAATGCAAAGTTTGACGTCGCCTATACCGAAGACGAAATAGAGAAAGTACTCGCGACATTCTTGCGACGGTTTTTTGCATCGCAGTTCAAGCGCAGTTGTGTGCCAGACGGCCCAAAGGTGGGGACCGTCTCGCTTTCGCCGCGTGGGGATTGGCGAATGCCAAGCGACGCCGATCCAGCCGCTTGGTTCTAACGCTAGCTTCGTGGAGTTGCAATCAGACAGCACTCGTTGGTATACTTGGGTTCCCGCCGTTTCCCCACTCACCTGATGGTATTTCAAAATGAATCAGCCGCTCTACCGCCTCGACCGCCGTGGGTTCCTAAGAATGGGTGCGGCTGGCGTCGTTGGAGCGACCGTCCCGACCAACGCCTATTCGGACGACGACAGTTCGAATTCGCGATTAGGTAAGGGAGCTGCCAAGTCTGTTCTGATCGTGATGCTCAGTGGTGGCCCAAGCCAGCTCGATACCCTTGATCCAAAACCGGAGTCACCCACGGAAGTTCGCGGCGAGTTTTCCCCAATCTCCACTTCGATCCCGGGTATAGTCGTATGCGAGCATCTACCGAGACTTGCTCGTAAAATGGACCGATGGGCTTTGATTAGAACATTGGCTCATCGTGAACACAATCATTTGCTTGCGACCCACGTTGCACTGACTGGCCGTCCGACACCTTTGCCACGAGGTGGTTCCGATTTGGATCGAGTCGAGTCTCGCAACGACTTTCCCAATTTCGCATCTGCTCTTGGATACATTCGACCTCGCAACGATGGAATTCCAAACGGAGTGTCTCTGCCGAATTATCTGATCGAAGGCCCATTGACATGGCCTGGACAGCATGCAGGATTTCTAGGCCCAAGTTACGACCCTTGGCAAATCCAGGGGGATCCTAACGACCCGAACTTTCGCATGCAAGCTCTCAGTATGCGCGAAGGAATGTCGCTCTCGCGTATGCAGACGCGTCATGAACTTTTGGAACAATTGGGGCGAGGGCACACCAGCCTCGCAGGGGGCGATGCAGACGCCTTTCGAGAACAGCAGCAAATTGCTTTCAATCTGCTTTCTTCCAATAAAATGGCGGATGCATTCGAACTAAGCCGTGAAGATGCATCCGTTCGGGATCGGTACGGCCGTAACACCTTTGGGCAGTCACTGCTCCTATCTCGGCGGCTTATTGAAGTTGGGGTTCCAATCGTGCAAGCAACGATGGGAATTGTCCAAACGTGGGACACTCACGTCGACAATTGGGGAAAGCTCAAGAACCAATTACTGCCGCAGTTGGATCAAGGCTTAGAGGCGCTCGGTGATGATCTCGCTGCCAGTGGACTGTTCGAACAAACCATGGTGATCGTCATGGGAGAGTTTGGACGCACTCCGAAAGTATCAACGCTTCCCGGCCAAACGATACCCGGCCGAGACCATTGGGCTCATACCTATTCGGGCTTAATCGGGGGGGCAGGTGTTGTGGGGGGACAAGTGATCGGACAGACCGATTCCCAAGCCGCTTATCCGATTACACGATCATGGACGCCAGCCGATGTATGCAGCACCCTGTTTAACGCCTTGGGTGTCAAGCAAGATGCTACGATCACGGACCCGCTCACTCGTCCGCATCATTTGCTCAACGGCACCGTGATTTCACCGCTGTACACTGGCCGCGGTTGAAAGTCGGCCGCAGTTGATCGTTGGCCGAAGTTGATCGTTGGCTGCGGTTGATCGCTCGAGCGTACAAGTTAGGAGAGCCGCACGCCCACATCTTTTGATCTTGCTCCCCTCGCCCCGTACTCGTCGTACTCGGGGAGAGGGGCTGGGAGTGAGGGGATTACACTGTGTTTTGATTGGTTTTTTGATCGTGAATTCCGTGTCTAGCTGCGACTCAGAAGGGTAAACAAATAACTGAACCGGAGGCTACCATGTCAGGGCTCTACCCTACTATCCGCAGAGACGGGCCATGGCTCTCCACCGGTTTCATACCGGTGGAAGCAGCGTTTTTCGGATCCAAACGTTGCTTCCACCGAGTAAACTCGGTGGAGAGCCCGAGCCGATGGCTTTCGCCCGTAGCTACCAATTGTTGCCTCCGTCGGGACAAGCCCGAACGGAAGGCTTAAATTCAAATAACGTTCCATTTCATTGACGAAAATGCTTCACAGCTGTCTCCGAAGCGGGGTGAGGGGGAGAAAACGCGCTGGGATCACGCAAATCCCTTGGGATTTCGAGTCTGGCGTACTGCGAAATGTGGTAAAGATGAGGCGAGACGTCTCAGCTCATCTTTTCGCCCCGAAGGCCATCTGGGTGGGCGAATTTGGCTCTGTGGGTTTTTGTTCTTGAGCGGCATTGTTGAAGCTGCGGACCATCCTGCATTTCAACCGGTGAAAGAACTCTTTGGCTCGAAAGTGCAGTGATCGTCCGAGAGGAAGACCGCTGGAAAATCCAACTGTTGCATTCAACACGTTTGGAACCAGACAAGTACCCGAAAAATGTTCAGTGGGTTCAGTTTGAAGCGACTCCATAACCAGTTACACAAAAGGGCGACTCGCAAAGAAGCTCTTGAAAGCGTCTTTGCGGAAGCGTGCGAGCGTGTCTTGCCGCGAGCAACATTCCTACTCGACTGCAACTCGAAATTCTATATCTACAGGCGGTGGATGGGATCGCAAGCAGAAAAGGACAGCACAACTGACCCAGGACGGTTCGTCCTTAGGCACGAACGTCGACCTCAGTCGGACCTGGATTTAGCAGTTTGAATCGTTTCAGTAATCGCCAGACTCGGCTGGTTGAAAGGAATCAGCTATGGAGTGTTAACCAGTGTGTCGGTGTTTCGAGCCCACCCGCGGGAGCCTTTCAAATCCTCGGAATTTCCGAGGGTACGATTTAACAGAGAAGCCGAGGATTAAATCCCTCGGCTTTTTTCGTTGATTCCCAATGGTTTTGGCGATTCCCGTCCCGCTGGCCGCCAATCAGAGAGCGCTCGCGTTTCACCGCAAATTCACATTTCAGCGACCGCACCGCGCAAATTCGTCTGCAACTCTCAGATTCTCTGTTTGACAGAGAAGTCTTGTTTAACAGGGGCGCGCCGGCTCTGAGAACGCGCGTTCTGAACTGTGCTTCCCTTCATAAGTCCCGATGTGACCTGACGTGTCATAACGTGAAGATAGTGTCCTTAACCGTCCAGTTATTGCTATCACACGTTTGTAGAGTTTGCTAAACTTTGTGCCATTCATTTCGGGGGTACCTGAGAGGCTCAAGAGTATGAAAACCAAACTGAACGAGTACGTGAAAGTAGCAGAAGCAGCGGAAATCCTTGGCGTATCGCAGGGAACACTCCGGAACTGGGCGGAAGCTGGAAAGATACCGGTTCATACAAATCCGGCGAACGGCTACAGGCTGTTTCGGCGGAACGACCTGGAGTCATTCCTGGCGAAAGTCGCGATGCCCAAAAGACCAAACTCAAAATAATTGCCGAACCACGACGGTAATGCCAGGAGCGTGCTATGAATGTTTTCGAAGTTCATCGGAAGATCATTGCGGATTACGAGAAGTACATTCGCTCCTTTGTAACTATTTCCGATTCGGAGATTGAAAAGGAAGTCGATCATGAGCTGAAGCGTGGCAAGCTCTGGCCTGAACCTCTTTTGCAATTCAACCCTGCGTTTTCCCTCGCAGGCAAGGTCGCAGACCTTGCACGTGACAAGCTCGTGCACAAAGACGTTGCAGATATCTTCAAGGGATACTCCCTTTACCACCATCAGTTGGAAGCGCTCAAGCTTGGGGTTAACGGTAAAGACTTTATCGTCACTTCAGGCACTGGGTCTGGAAAATCGCTCACCTACATTGGCACGGTTTTCAGTCATCTGCTGAACAACCCGGCAAGCAAAGGCGTTGTCGCCATCGTCGTTTATCCGCTGAACGCACTGATTAACAGTCAAACAGGAGAGTTCAACAAGTATCGCAACAACTATTTCGATTCGACCGGGAAAGAGTTCCCGATCACTTACGGTCAGTATACCGGTCAATCGCGCTCAAACACCAGTTCATATCGTAGGATACCGCGATCCGGCGGGACTCGATCGAAAGCCAACTAACGCGACCCTGCGTATGTCGGCGCACGCCGTGGTTCAGGAGTACTTGAATCTCACGGATGTCCTATATGGTGTAGCCACCAATGGTAGAGTGATTCGCTTACTACGGGACAGCTCGCGTCTAATCAATTTGAGTTATGTGGAATTCGATTTAGATCGCATCTTTACTGATGGGCTCTTTGCCGACTTTGCGATTCTCTATCGAGTTCTGCACGCATCGCGACTACCAAGCGATCCAACAAACCAAGCTGATTCGATCATAGAGCGGCTTCATCAAGACTCGTTGGATGCCGGAGCGCGTATCCGAAGCTGCTCGTTTCAGGAACGTGGGCTGATGAGCTGACGGTTTACGACGAAAGACTGACGAGCTTGGATGAAACGTTTTCATCGCATTTAGTTCTAACTCGGTTTCTCATCCGTCTGGGCGTAAATACTCGTCGATTCAAACTTCGGATCAAGGAGGGCGACGATGCAACGCTTCAGCTTGCCCGCTCTTGAGTATCACGTTGCTCATGGTTGCAACTTGTCCTGCCAGCAGTGTAGCCACTACAGCAATTTTCACCTGGCCGGCAGGTTGCCAACGGTCGCTGACGCAGAGTCCGAGTACTTGCTATGGTCTCATCGACTTAAGCCAGCGCGATTCGCGTTACTTGGCGGCGAACCGTTGCTCAATCCTGCGATCTTGGAGCACATTCAACTCGCTCGACAACACTGGTTCGAAAGTGAACTGATGTTGGTCACCAATGGATTCTTCCTGCACCGCTTCTCTGAGTTGCCTCAGGTTCTCGTTGATACAGAGTGCCAACTTGAAATCAGCCAGCATGGTACGCATCAAGACTACCTCGAACGATTCCGCGACGTGAAAGCGATAGTGAAGAGTTGGCGTAAGCAGTATCCGAAGCTTCGCATCAACATTCGCAAATCGCACAAGGGATGGATGCGTCAATACAACATCGTCGATGGCAAGCCGATGCCATTCTATTCCAAGCCAGACGCGGCGTATCGCGTCTGTATGCAGCGAACTTGCACTCAGCTTGTGAATGGCTGCCTCGCAAAATGTCCCGCACTCGCATATTGGCCACAGCTAGAGACAAAAGCCCGCCTCGAATCTATTTCGGAGTGGAATTTGTTCCGTGATTACGAAGCTTGCCCACCAAGCGCGAGCGACGACGAGCTTCGCTCATTCCTCGAAACCAAGTCGATTCCCCAGTGCGCGTTGTGTCCTAGTAGGCGCGTCGCGTTTCGTCATCCCAGTCCCTTGCAAAGGAGTAACTTGCAATGATTGATAGGTTCAAGCCCAAACTACCTCGTTTGCCGTATCCATTCATTCCGCCCTTCGATCCGCCGGCAGAACAACCACCGTATAGCTGCGACTAGCAATGATCGAATAAGTTCACCTTGATTGACTCCTTCGCGGTTACCCAGATTGCTCAGATGGCTGTCCCACTTGTCATTGAGGCGTATGGCGTTTCGACAGTCCACAATTGTCTCGCACTCTGGCTCATCTTTGTTCAGAGTCTTTTTAGCAAGATTCGGAATCCCGTAATTCAATCCCTCATTTGGCTTCATGCCTACAATGCTTTCAAACTCGTCTCGCCACCCATTAAATCTATCTAGCTCAGCCATTTGAGGTTCCTCGTCGAAACCCACATGCAGATTGGTTGGAGAACGGTTCTCGACGTATATTGCCGCAAAGAGCTTATAGACAAGATCCCAGCGTCTCCGTTTGAGCAGCGGGCCCAATAATAGCTCCAACTTCTCCCTTCCCTTGTCAATTACCCGGTCGGCAATTCGGTCCATTGTTGATTCGGATACGTGATCACCGATGAACTTACTGAAGTCACGACGGTTCCGCCAATCTGATATCCAGTCCAAAGCGACATCGGTTGGGTATTCGTCAATGAGCAACACAAGCGGCGCGATCGCGCGATCGAGGATCTGCTGATGCGTGCTTCGAGTTTCATGCCAGCGAAGTCTGGGTGGGCAATTCTGAACAAATCGAGTCAGGTCGCGCCGAAAAATAGAAACCGAATCTCGGAACTGTTCGCTCTGCCGATGTCCGCACAGTTCGCGCGAAACGTGCCAGATCAATCCGTCATCGACAAGTTCCATGGCTGAAAGGGTACGGGCAAACTGCTCGGGGAGCTTATCACAGAAAGTTAATGCTGTTAGCGACGGCCGATGACTAACATCGTTTGGGCAACCGACAACCAGACTTGCGTCCATTGCTTCTACTGCCGGAACCACGAGTGTTTGGATCTCGCTGTCTGTGAGCTTGTTGTCTCCCGAGAGAAACGCCAAGTTCCTGGAGAGTTGTAAGAGGCATGGGTACCATCCATGTGTTTCGGCGACTTCAACAATTCGCTCTCTCAAACGTTTCGCGTAAGCGTCGACGGCTGCAGTTGGCTTGTAGGAATAGGGCTTTCGTCCAATACCGAGCGTCCATCGAGGACTCCATTGTTCCCCAGCGAGTTCTGCGACCGTCTTGAAGAGAACAAGCCTTGTTGACATTGAGAGATCGTCGTCGAGAGATGGAAAGTCCGTCTCTGCTATATGGCTCAATCCAACCTCCAAGCGTTCAGCATCCAAGAACAACTTCATTGCATTTTGTGCTGTTCTAGTATCTCCTTCCGTCATCCATGCCTTTGTAAGTTGATCGTGTGCCTCGTCACTCGCCGAAAGTACTAGTTGAAGAATTGCTTGATTTGCATTCGCTGGATTCGACAGGGTGAAATTCGCTACATCGTAAAAGCCGTGGTGCACGAGCCACTTCTCTGCGTTGTCACAAGTAAGCTGACAGAGCAGGTCCCATTCAGATTCGCTCTCCTCATCTGTGGCGAACTTAGACTTGGCGCTCTGGCAGATATCCCTGATCGCTTTCATGCATTCTGCAACAGACTCGCTTAAGTCCAGACTTCCTTCTGCATTGGCAGATATCCAACGCAAAATTGTTGTAGCTGAATTCGCGAAATGTCGGAACAGCTGGACATGCTCTGATGTGTTTTCTGAGTCCATCACGAGCGTCTTCGGCGCAAAAATCCCTCGCCGAACAACGATCCACTTTAGAAACGTTCTTGGCGACATCTGCCACACACCAGAGGCAAGCGGCAGGAGCCGCACGAGTGACGCTTTTACTAGCTCTGCATTGATTCCAAGCGACTGTGAAATGTATTCCAGTCGTCTCGATGCGTCCGCCTCAGTTTCGTACTCTTCATTCAGAAGAACCATCGCGCACACATCTGCTTGGACTGAAGGATAACCAGCGAGGCGACTGTTTTTACAAAGCTCTGAAAGGAACTCTGTTACAATCTCTGGTACGTTGGATGAGAGTTTCAGAAGAGGTAATGATTCAATAGATGCACTTCGCGGACATTTTGCAATCCATCTGATCGAAGCAAGGCACAAATCGGTGTCAGCCGCCATGATCGCGTAGATGACAACAAACTCGACGGTTTTGTAGTCATTAACCGAGCATTCAGTGTCTTCGGTCAAGAAGCTCAAAATATCTTGCCTAATCGATTGACTCTGACTCTTCTGCCAAGCTACAGCAAGAGAGAATAACTCGTGGTGCCTATCGTCGAAAATTGGAAGCGACAGCAGCAGTCCTTCGAAGTCGGAAGACGCTACTTGAAATACCGAATTGACGGCCTCGATCCCCGGTGTCACGTGCAATGAGTCTCGAAGTGTGGATTGCGATGAAATCCAACGAAGCAGCAACATGCATGATGAGTGTTGCCCTAACATGTTGCTTCTGAGGCTAGCCAGAAATGCGATGGCGATCGGTAGCGAAGGGTCGGAAATGCGAGAAAGGTCGGAAAGGCTCCGTTCCGCACTCTTCTGAGAAATGTCGCCAATTAGAAGTGACAAAGCACTTTTGATTGGGTCGTGCTCCTTCCTTAGCCATCGAAGCAAGACCAGCCATTTTGCTGCCACGCAGAATTGCTCCTCAGCAATAGATGTGCTGAGTAACAATCGGATTTCAGATTCGACCAAATTGATGCCCGAGCCAGCGAGCCACAGCCGCAAGAAATTGAATTTGCTTTTACGGCATATGTGGAGTGCTTCATCAATTGCGCCGCAGTGACGCAAATGTGCAACAGCATGTCGAATCGCGTATGCAGGAGCCCGAGATGGAAGTGCCACTTGTACTTTGCAGTAATCCGCTAATGCACGATGACCTGCTGCTGTGTCCACAAAGAAACGACCCGAACGCGAAGGATCTGCGAGCCAATCCGCGATTGATCTGTGAAAAGGTCTCACTGTATCCTCCGCAGAGGAACGGATAATTGGAAACAGTGACCCTAGTTGGCGAAGTCGATCCTCGGTCTCTTCGCGGTTCATTTCACATGCCGTTGCCAACATTGTCGTTGGCAACGGCTCGAACGCAGCTAAGATCAATCGAAGTAGTTGTCGAACGTTTAGGCGGTAATCCTCCTGGTTGGGAAACGAGCGATTCATGTAGTTGAAGAAGATCCCCGATAGACCTTTGGGAAACTGTTCAGGAGAATCGAGTGATATGTGTCCAGCGACTGCTGCTTCGCAGAACTGCTGCGCATACAGAAATATTCCACCGCTTAACTCAACGACTCTTGCTACAAGGTGATCAGCGTTGAGCCTGCTTGTGAGTAGCCGCACTAACCGACTAACGATGTATCGCCGAATGTCTTCGAGATTCTGACCAGCTCCAGCATCCAACGTGCTGATCGAAAGCATCTGGAAGGGCGTCTCTATTCCGCTTTCTGGACGGCTGGTGACAATCAATCCAATCCAATCAGGAAGTCCATCGGCATTGCGAGCGAGTAACTCTGCAAGAGGGTTCGCATCCGTGGTCCCTGCCTCGTCAAGCGCATCAATCAATATGAGATAACGCTCACGTCCACCTGATACGCACAAATTAAGCTGGTCAACCAAGAGGTATTTAAACGCCGAATCTGAGTCTTTGGACCGAATCGCTTCAATCTCAGGAAGTGTCAGAAGGAGTTTTCGGTAGTCTGGTAATCGGCAGGCGATTTGAAATGCCAGATTGCGAACAATCTGATTGACATCGCGGTGATCTAGCGAGTTCCATTGACAAAACTCGGTTGCAATCACGGTTCCTTTGCCGAGCCAATGAGCAAGGTTCGCAGCAAATACGGATTTGCCAACTCCGGGGGCCGCAGATATCCAAAGAACCCGCGAGTGCCGTGCTTGTGTTCGCCAAAGCTCGACCTCGGAAGCCAACCACTCTCGCCCGACGAGCTTCGTTCGTAAAAGATCTGAAATGCGCGAATCTGACGATACGGGACAGAGCATTTTGCTCAGCGTTTCGATCTCACCAGAGAAGCGTTTGCTTTCATCGCTTTCGACGACTCGAACAATTTCAGCAAACCTTTCCCCATACCACTGATCCCAAGAGCCGTCGTTTGACTCTTGGCGAACCTTCCAGTCATGCATATCGAGCCACTGGATATGGCTGATACTTGCAGGCGGCTGCACTTCGCCCTCGCTCTCAACGAGGATTGTTTGAATGTTTCCCCCCTTTACTCCAATGGCAATGGCAATCTCGTCGAGGCAGACACCTGGATCGCGTGTTGAATGTTTTGAAAGAAAGGAGACAAACTTGTCGGACGAGGTAATACCTTCAGTAATTTCCCTGCGCCAATCGTCACCTGTTTTAATCTCGTTCTTGTCGAACCACACATCGTGGCCTCTATTCTTCAGATCAAGCATGATTCTTTGAACCAGCGGTTCGTTGGAATCATGACCGTAACTGAGAAAGATTCGCATCGGACAAGTCCAGGCTTTATGACGTTAGGTGATAGAAGTGACAGGATTCATCTAGACATTGGTGTTCGGAAGGTCCGGATTGCCGATACGGTTAACGTCCCTGTTCAAATCTCGAATGCTGTCCAAGGCTTGCCCGTGCGTTAGCCCCCGGTGAGTCATCAAGAAATGGAGAAAGTTATTGAGAATGATGTTGTATGACGAATGAGTGTTTCGGGTGGTGCTTTGGTAAACCAAGAGGATGTGGACTGCCCTCGCGAACAGAGGCTCGGCAGAGTCTGGCGACCCGGAATCGATTAGGAGGTGGGCAAGGGCATTCAAACGAATGGCAACGTTTGGGTGATCCGGCCCAAGAACCTGCTCATCGATCAACAGCGCCCGCTGGTACAGTCCTGCAGCCTCCTCCCGACGACCAATGCCTTTAAGAAAGCCCGCTAAATTGTGAAGGGCGATTGCGACGTTCGGATGATTCGTGCCGAGTGATCGTTCGAAAATCGAGATCGCCTGACGAACGAAAGGCACTGCCTCTTCCAACCGATTACTGGCGCGGTAGACTTCGGCTAGATTCAGGAGGCCTCGGGCGACATCAGGGTGGTCAAAACCGTAAATTGCTTTGCTGATAGCCAAGCCGCGTAATAGTAGTGGTTCTGCCTCGTCTGGACGGCCCGTCGACAGAAGAAGGCAGGCCAAATCATTCATGGTAAGGCTGACCACCGGGTGTCGATCGCCGTATACGTTTTCAGCGATCGCAAGGCCTTCGCGAAGAGTGGGTTCTGCCTCTTCAGCACGGTTCGTCTCTTTGAACAGACTCCCAAGTCCTACCAAAGCCTTTGCAAGCAGCGAATGACTTAACCCAGAGGATTGGCGAAGGATCGAGACAGATCGATGGTACAACTCCTCAGCCGCAGCAGGCCGATTCGTTTTACGAGACAACTCAGCAAGTCCGATGAGCGGCCCCGCGAAATCTGGATGGTCAGGCCCCAGGCTTCGTTCGATGATTGCCAGAGCTCGACGAAAGTAGATCTCGGCTTCAACGTTCCTACATGTTTGAGCAAGAATGTTTGCGAGGTTGTTGAGTCGAAAAGCAAGATTTGGGTGGTCTACCCCGTAGCTCGCCTCTTCAATGGCAGCCGCCCTTCGCAACAGGGCCTCCGCTTCGTCAAGACGGTCAAGTTCTTGGAGTAACGTGGCCAAGTTATTCAGATCACGGGAAACGCTAGGGTGGTCATTGCCGTAAATTGACTCGTCAATAGTTACGGCTTTCCGATAGAGCGTTTCAGCCTCCTCATACCGGCCTGTCTCGTGGAGCAATTCGCCAAGGTTGTTCGAGGAGGTAGCAGTTCTCGCATCGTCCGCCACGAGTCGTAGATCGAAAATCGCGATCGCATCGCGGAACAATCGTTCGGCCTTACTTAACCTCCCAGTCTTTCGCAGGAGCATCCCGAGGTTGTTAACTACGTCGCCCAGAGCTTGGTGATCACCTAGAGGTTTTATCAAGGAGATGGCCCGCGTGTAAAGTTGCTCGGCTTCCGCCAGTTGGTTTATGTCCGAGAGTGACAAAGCCAAGTTGCTCAACAACTGTCCATGTTTTAATGGATCCTCGATCTGCCCAGCCTCAAAGCGGGCTAGCGCGCGCCGGTATTGTACACAGGCCGTTGAGTAATCTGCTCGCGTTGCATGGTATACGGCTAATGAGTTGATTAGACGAATTAATGATTCAACAGGCTCATTTCTGTCTTGGGCAATCGCGGTCACCGCGCTAATGTGTGGAGCGGCTGGTGTAAAGACCGACGCCCATGTGTGAATATTCGTCGGGTCGTGATCAGCGACAAATGCCTCCGTGACGAAGAGCATATCACGCCAAGCCATGTTCCGCGTCGCTACTTCAATTCGCATCCGCGTTACGTCTTGTACCAACCGGTGGACTGTGACACCGTCACCCGTTGCATTCCACCTGGCAAGCGAATATGTCGACAGATCTCGCAGAGCTCGCTCGCGGTCGCCGATTGGAAAGTGCGGCGGCTCCTTCGGCTCCGTCTTGATGAGAGTGACCGGAATTGAGTCCGGGGCCAGCCAGCAGAGTAGGTTCAGCAGGTTCCGCCCTTCATCGTGCAACTTTCGCACGCTCGCTTGCCACGTCACTGCCACACTACGCGGGTACTTCATCACCTCGGGGTCGAACCACGTCAATACTTCAAGTTCAACCTCGGTCAGTCGTTTTCGGTACTCGGCGAAGGTGATGCGATTTGCGCAGATGTACGCGCCCGCCTGTTCCAGCGCTAGGGCGAGGCGGCCTAGTTCCTCGGCCAACGCTTCAGCTTCGTCCGGATCGGACGCAGTGACCTGTCGTGCAGGAGCGGTCGGAGTTTCGGTCTTCCGATTGGTGCGTTCGATAAGGAACTCCGTGGACGCAGGTAAGCTTAGCACATCTAGCTCGACTGCGTTCACTCCTGTGCCCCAGTCTGTCAGCCGCGACGTGATGAGGACGTGCCCGGTCGTCAGGCTTTTGAACGCCGCGTTTACCGCCGACTGCGCCTCGGCTGTGTCGACGTTATCTAGAATGAGAAGCCAACCGGCATGCATCCGCAGCCAGCGTTCTACAGCTTCCAATTGTTTCGCCTGCTCCTTCTCGTCCTTCTCCTGCAAGTCCAATACATGGACCAATGTGGCCATGTTCGACGCCAGAGCTGACGGCGTATCTGCGTTGGCGTACAACCGGGCGGAATACTCGGAGCCGTAGCGGTGTGCGTACTCCACCGCAAACCGAGTCTTGCCTACTCCACCAAGGCCATGGATCGCTTGCTTGGACGTTACCGCCGTGGCATGTGCCGGACGGGTGAGCAGGGACCGCCGTACCCGTGCCAAGTCGTCCTCGCGGCCCTTAAATAGTGTGCCAATGCTCTCGAACGGCAGGTTCGGCCTCACGAGTTTGTGGAATCGGGTTTTCTCCAACGTCGCGAGCAACTGTTCCTGCGTATCGAACAGATACCAGATGTGATCATCCGCCTTTAGCCGCCCAACATAGTCACGCTGGCGTTGCTGGTGTTCCGTCGGCTCCGGGGCAAACTGTTCAAGCGGGAACTTCTCAGATACGAGATAGCGGTAGATCGGGATGCCCAACTCGACGGCCAGTTCATGCTCTAGTTGTGTGTACGAACATCGCCGCAATCCTTCAGGCCACTCGGTGGGCTCAAACCCGTAGGCCGGGCCGACAAGGAGCACGACGGCGTCGCACGGAGCGATCTCGCCCCGGATCATGTCCTTGATCTGCAGGTAGCTGCCTGCGAACTCTTCTTGAACAACGACGTCGTACTTCTTCGTCTTCAGTTGTTCCGATACTGCGAGGCGAAGCGGCTTAAGGCCACGGCTGGTCGCGCTGACGAACAACTTCGGATAGCAAAATGGGGTCACACTACACTCCATTCATTCGAGCGAACCAGTTTGTCAATGCTTGGTCTAGTGAGCGAGTTCTTGACTTCCAGTCGGACGAAGTCGTTTGGATCGTCGGGGCGGAGTTGGCCAATGCTTTCGTCCTTGATCGAGCACCATTGCGGTCCAATCAGAACGAGGGCGAACTTCGAGGTGGCCAATCGTTCGCGGATCACGTCCAGGAACGGCTTCTCCAGCGGGATGCTGCTATGATCGAGAAACACGTCCTGCGTTGGGAAACGCTTCTTCAACTCGGAATAGATGAGGCCAACAACGCTTTCGCTGTCGGCCCGGCGGTAGGAGATAAAGATCATTTGTGTTTACCTTGTGTACAAATCACATGAACCATCCGAGCAATGTCGCCAGACGCTCGGGATATCGTTGTTCCCAATCCGAGAAGTTGATTATTGGGAAGTCATTCGCCGCGAATGGTTCAATGTGCGGTGAATCAATTGCCAAGATCATGACACCTTTGCCGAGGCAGCACGCGAACTCAAGTTCTTTCATCACCCAATAGTCAGCATCCTTCAGGCGTTGGAAATGCTGACGGCTAGCCAATACGATAATCGTGTCCGAATCCTTGCTGATTGTGGCTTCCAGCATTTTAACAATTGGCGCACCGAGCGGTATTGCATCGAGATCCATCGTCGCAATCAGCCCGGCTTGCTGAAGATCATTTCTAAGTCGCATTGCAAGTTGTGAACCTTCACGCCTTGAATAGCTCAGGAACAAACGCCTGATTCCAAATTCGACCCTTGTGCGATGAAACGCGGCGCTTCCATTGATCTTGCCCCATTGGTGCGCATAGGGCCGAAGCATGTCTCGTTCGGCTGGCGAAATCTGACTGCGACAGTTTTCAAATCGAACTGCCGCGAAGTGACCCAATGCATGTTTAAGTGCATAAGTCCCCCATGTCCTTGGATCATGAATGATTTCCTTGTCCATAAACCCAAGGACCATCTGGAGTCCGGCAGCCCGAGAAACGCGGTATTTCGACTTGTTATCGGGCAGCCAGTCGGCCAAGGACTTGTGGAAAAGAGAGTGACGACCTCCGACTTCAACGAGGAGCGGCGACAATCCAGCGATGGCTTCTGGCAATCCGTAATGCGGATCGAGGCCGGTCATCTCTTGAAGCAGCTTCAATGTGAGAGGCTCTCTGGCTGCCAGGATCACCTCCAACACCTTCCTCGCATCCACGAAGTCCACCTTCGGGTTCGGGAACTTGCGGGCGAACCAGGCTTCGTACCACTGGTTCAAACCCTGCGGTAGTTCGTCGAGGCGGCTGAACGAGTAGTTGTCGCGTTCGATGTCTTGCAGGGCTTGCGATACATACAGAAAGTTGCCGTCGGCCTTGTCGCGGAGTTCGCGTTGCACGGTGGCGAGGGGCACACGGCTGGCGGCCAGCCGTTCGGCGAGGTTTGGCGTTTGCAGACGGGCTTCGATGAAGCGGTCGATGTCGTCGAGATTGTCCTGGCGGTGAGCATCAATGGAGGCGGCTCGCAGGCCGCTCAGCCGGTTCAATACATCCGGCTCGCGGCGCGTGGTCGCCACGATTCGCAGCCAGGCGGGGAATTGATCCAGGCGGGTCGATAGCAACGTGACGATGTTGAGTTGGCCTTCGCCGAGCGTCAGGGCTTCGTCCAGAGCGTCGATGAGCAGGTAACGGATGCCGTCCGGCGGGGCGGGTAGCTGGTGCAGGGCTGCGATCAATCCTTGATCGAATACGTGTGCCGGTCGGCCTGAAACGGTCTGCGGGTCGAAGAGTTGCTGGTACTTGGGGGCTTCGAGCAGATCGGCGAAGGCGGGGAGGCGGCCTGCAATCATGCCGGCCAAACTCGTCACGAACGTCGAAGGACGAAGCGTTTCGGGATCGTCGGCTCGGCAGATGTGGTAGGCCAGGACCTGGCCGCCGGGGTTGCGATCGATCATCTGGGCGACGAACGCCGATTTGCCGATGCCGGGATCGCCGACGATGAGCAACGCCCGTTCGCGGGTCGAACTGGCACGCCAAGCGTCGATTTCATCGAAGAGCCATTGCCGACCGACGAAGTCGCGTCGTTTCTCGTGGAGTTGAGCCGCGAAGTCGAGGACGGGCAAGCAATGATGCCAACGGCGCGTCGGCAGCGGCTTCCCGGTTGCTGCGGCTTCGATTCCAGCCACAAGGCGTTCGAAGCCACGCCGATACTCGTCGTCGGAGAGCATCCACTGCGTCATCGAGACGTAGTCGAGCCGAAACACCGCGAATGGTGGTTCGCAAGGTATTGCCATCACTGGCACGATGGGCGTCGGCGGGGCTGCGAAACGCGCGAACGTCAGTTCATCCAGACAGACGCTATCAACATTGTCTGAGCTATTTGGATCAGTCGCCCTACGAACGGCATGCGGGCTGAGCAGAGCAATTACCACTTGCGTGCTTCGAAGGCCATCAGCAATTTGTTCCTCCCATTCTTTGCCCGCACGGATTTCGCGTCTGTCCTGCCAGATTTCGTAGCCAAGTTTCTCCAAGTCACCTCGCAAACGATTTGCTAACTCGGCGGCATCGCGGCGACCGTAGCTAAGGAAAAGGCGACATTTGGGATTCTCGGACATAGCTCGCTCGGACAGTAATACGGTTATGTGTTTTCTTGTGCCCACTCTTCAACGCGAAAGTGATCCTTCTGACATTCCCATAGGACTGTTCTTACTTGATCAAAATCCTTTTTTTGCTCTTCGTGCAAACGGCTCCAAGGGACCAGGTTGTGATTCAATTTGCGTTTCTTATTCGCCTCGGTCGCTTCGGGCGTATCGCCTTTGGGGGCAAAACGCCAACCAGCAAGCAACCGTTCAGCAACCCATCGATTGTGTTCCATCTCGGCAAGTAACTGAGCCTGTGCTTGGGTGATTGAGTCAAACTTCACAGGCTTCTTTATCTCGTCTAAGGACCTACGGATTTGGAACCCAAGCGTCGCCAACTTAATTAGTAGATGATCGGCGGCAACCCGGTTGGACTCGCGAAAGTCGTCACGCAAATCGGTCCAAGGTTTTTTCACTTTCTTGCTTCCTGTTTTTACAGCCTGCTGTTCATAGTCGTCATGAATCTTGCGACCAATTCTCTCGCGAATCGGGTCGGTGATTTCTAGATAACTAGCGGAAGAACGACATTCTCCGAATGGCACGAAACTGCCTTCACCGGTTCGTGCGAGCGTATCTGCCAATGCGGGTTGCCGCGGTAGCCAAACAAATATTGGTACGTCTACGCAGCCCTGGCAAGAAAGCTGATCGCGAAGTTGAACAGCCATTTCAAAGTTATCTCGGTCATGTTGGTCGCAGATAAATATGACTGGCTTGACTGCTGCGCTGCAAAACTGATTTGCCAGCTTCAATGCGAATCGCTCATCGCTGCGGCCAACTGGAAGCTCTACGAACTCGGCATTGCATACATATTGAATCGCATCGGGCGAGCTGACTCGAAGCTCATTCGGAAGAGGACTTTCATTCCAGTTCCATGCATCCGCTTCGGTCGAGAACGAGTCCACACCAAGCTTTCCGTCTTCACCATCTGTCCAACTCGTAAAACGGGGATATCGAGATAGAAAAGAACTCGAACCCTTGCAAACATCACGATCTGCTATCGTGAATCGACTACGTTTGCGATTCGGGAAATGGCCGATTTGAGCGAGTTGAATGGCCAAGGCCTGCCCCATCGCACCGAAGCCAAGAATCACGAAGTGAGCAACTTCATCTTCGTGTTTCGGTACGTGTGACCAAAGTTGATTCGTAACCAATCGCGCTGCAGCGGTTCGTGGAACATTGAAAACCTGTACTGACATTTTAGGCGAGTCGTGAAGTACACCGCAATAAGGACGCAGTGTGGTTGCGAAATTCGTATCGACGATATGAACGTGCACGTGCAGCCGCTTTTCCTTACGATCCAGTTTTGGATCTTCTAAGAGAATTCCGAGTTCGGCAACAACTTCTAAATTGACACCATCATCGCCGTTGACCACAAAGACTTCTGAGGCATGCGCAGCTCGAGCTTCAAAGAGCGTGTTGGCTTTGGTCGAGTCCCCCGTAATCACTGTCGCTCCCATATTGCGAGCATATTCCAACCAAGGGTTCGCAGGGTTGTTTTCTACGATGACCACCTCTTTTGCTCGCCCGTCGGAATCGAGGTCGTCCAGTAGTTGCAATCCAATTTGCCCAAGACCACAAATAACTACATGTTCTCGCCGAGTTAACAGTCGTGGTAGTCGACGAACTTCATCTAGTACCCGCAAGATGACAGTTCCGGAAACGACCAAGAATAACAATGCCGCAGACAAGCGAGCGATCATTAGCAACCAGTTGCTAGGATGGTCTGAATCGTCTTCTGCACCCGAATTGAGCAAGAACAGCTGCACCGTCTTGAAAACTGGAATTGACCAGTCTTTACTTAGCAACGGCTTTGGCTCGTTGATTTCTGAGTTCGAAACCTTACCGGATACAGGGTTTGCCTCGACGCCGGGCTTCTCTTTCGATTCGGTTTGAATTGAAATCGATGCTCCATACTGCCAAGTGAATCCGATGAGTCCAAAAACAAACGTAGCGATTGCTAAGGAACAAACCACCGTAGCCAGCCAGCGACGCGCAAACCGACGCCAAAATGGTGTCACATGAGTTCGGCGTTTTTCGGTCGTCCTATTGTTCATAAGTCACATTCCAGGGGTCACTTTTTGTCGTATTGCGATAAACAGGCTATCAAATCGCGAAAATGAAATCGCTTAAGTTCTTCCGGCGGGTGAGGTATAGGAGGGCCTTCAATAATAACAGGATGGATATCTGGCGGGTTTGAATCATCTTTGCCTCGACACTTAATCGCATGCCGCCACTCGCGTTCAACCCACTCTGAACTGAGTGCCGCCGAAGACCAAAACAGAAGAAAGAGATCACTTTTTTCAATCTCTTCGTATATCCGAGCTTCCCACTTCTCACCCGGCTGAAGTGTCAACAGGTCTTGAAAAAACTCAATTCCCTGAACTCGCAACATTTGAATTCGCTTCAAGACTTCACCTAAGTCATTCGACGCATAGCTTATGAATGCTCGCCCGTATCGATGGGCTACATCTCCAACCAGGATTGGTTGAGACACTGTCAATACTTCGACAACGGTCATCGTAAAGCGGATATATCCGACAGGGACATCGAGGACACGAACTGTTAAAGTGCAAACTACCTTTCCTGGTTGAGCATCCTTAGGCACATGAGCCACGAACGACAAGCACTGCACCTTGCCGCTCCATAATGCAGTTTGGAATGGCTCCTCAACAGCAATTTCATTCGCTGTCAACTGAAACTCAATCATGCTGCCATTCGGGACGTCAACGGCAAGCGTGTGTCGACCTCTATAGGCGGACGAATCATCCCTACTAGCTGCTTCCTCGACCACCAGTTCCCGTTCCGAACTGGGGTGGATAAACACCTGAATCAGAGTTTGGCAAGATTGTTGAACTCGCTCCTCGGAGAAAACACTAACCTCAATTTCACTATGCTTTTCGTTTGCACTCTTAGGCTCTTTTAGGTCCTGCATTCGCTCTCTCCCGATTTTCGAAAGCAGATCGTGAATTTCTGCCGCGAGTCTCGAAGCAAACTCGTTTGCGTGCTTGATAACGTTTACCCGGATCTCTTTTGTGGTTGGGCCACCCATCGCGTAACCCAGAAGCCCTCCGACAGTACTGACTAAGAATCCTCCTATGCTCGGCATACACATTGCTCCAATGACACCGGCGGTATTTCCATAATTAAGGTTTATTGACTGATCTGCTGCGCTCACTATCGAGTAGGTCATGTGTTTGTCTGTTGAACCGATTGAACTACGGACTATCGATTGGAGCTGGGACTCCAACTGCCGCTCCGCACCTTGAATTCTTTTGCGAAACTCGGAAGATCTGTCCAAGCTGTGCACCTCATCAAGAGCATTGACGCACTCATAAGTGAATGCACTGAGAACACGATCAGCATCTATGTGGTTTTCACGAATCTGTTGTTCTATCATCCTTCTTGCATTTTCAACCTCAGTGAGATCGCGGTTTATTTTAGAAGCCGCAATCTTGCGAACGTGCCAAGACGCCGGGTCGGGTACAGAATTTGATTCAGCCACTACTTTGCCCAGTCCCGGTGCATCAATTAATTCGACGCTTGTGGCGACTTCGCTTGTGGCGTGTTCACCTCCATTAGTCGGGCTGACCGTGGAAACTACATTGGTATCAAAGTCGGTTTGAGTCTCAAACACACCGAATCTTGGAATGACGACAACAGTTTTTCCTCGCGGGCTTTGAAGCTGATGGCTAACTGGACCTAGAAGGCCTACCAGTTCGGATGAAAAAAGACTAGGCAAATTCTGCATTGCTGTCGTGATCACGGGAGCAATCTCTCGGAGAGATTCGATTATCGTAGCGTTTAGATTTAGCGATGCACATTTTTCGCGATAAATGCGTTGACAGCTTCTACAAATCTCTACGTCCTCACGCGTGCGCGTGAGTTGGGTATCGACCAAGGCTGGCTCAACGTCTCTAGGAAGCGATTTGCCACAGATCAAGAAAAAGACGGGTTTGCGGGATTGAATCGCAAACAGCGTTTCGTATTGTGCATATGAGACTCGACCGAAGTGAACGACTCCGTCAATTGGTTCCGGACCGAATGAATCACCGACGATTTGCACTAAAGCTTCGCAACGATCAATGCTCGCTCGCGCTGCCTCAATGAACTCTTGTTTGCTATCAGGGTACTCGCACCAAATAGGATTGAAGCCCAGCGATGCGAGTGCCTTCGCGGTTTCCAAGCGAGCACTATGCAGCTCTTTTTCGACTGTCGAAACGAATACATTAATTGTCATTGCGCGCTCTGCGAAATCGCTCAGGAATACTGTTTTAAGGTTTGCTCACACTATAACCCAATGCCATTACCGCCTTGAGTGTCTCCCCGGCTGTTTTGCGGTCGTATTCTTTCTCGGATTCGGGCAAGTCCGCATACGGCACGAGGCACGGATGTTTCTTGCTTGTATCGTCTCGCTTTGGGCCATACGCCCATCCTTCCTTAATGCGTTGAGCCGCCCAGACGTCATGAGTGTTTTCTGCAAGCCTTTCCAGCAACGTAACCAGTGCATCGGGGAGCAGAACGTCAGATGTGTCGAGTGGCTGAGGACTGTATGTTGTGATTTCCATGTTTTGCCCAATGAGTTATGTCTTTACCGGTGAGTAAAGTTTATCGTGAATGCTTAGTTTTGCTGGGTTCGCAAAAGGTCAAAGAGAGTTTTAGCTGAAGTGCTGAGGTCCGGGGTGTCGTGCCCCTGCTGCTTGCGGGCGATGAGGCGAATTTGGTCCGGTGGAAAGTCCGCTTCATCTAGCATTCGCAACGCAAGACAATGTCTAGCTCCTTGGCGTCCTGATTTGGAAGGCTCCATGCTGTGAACTGCTGACTCGGTGGCGAACCCGACTCCCATGCCCGATTGAGCGAATCGCAGCAAGTTTTGCCAGCCACCGACTTCGCATATCACATTGGGTGTTTTGCCCGTTGATCGCTTGAACCAACTGTCGAACTGCTGACGACGACTTGCGTCTGGTTCGGGCAAAATCATGGGCAGATCGCCTAGGTCTTTGGCCGTTAATGGTCGACGTACCGGCAACGCTTCCCATGCCTTGGCCCATGGGGACTTGGATGTTGGATTTGCAGCGACGACAAACCGATCCGACTGCAGTGGCTCAATGTGTAGATCGATTCCAGCCACGTCACGAATGGTGGCTTCATCGTCCGTGACAATCGCTAAGTCAAATTGGCCGCCAGCGACTCCTTCGATACGTGACTTGCCGCGAGGAGTTGAGAGACGAATTCGTATGTCAGAATTCTTCTCAGCCAGTTGTTCGATCGCTAGTCTTACGAATCCGCTAGCTGCTGTCTGGCCGCAAGCAATAGAAACCATCGGCTTGGCGCTTTGCGACTCGGCAATAAACTGCTCGACCTGCTCATATTTCCGCACTAGTTCGGCGACGACACCACGCACTCTCTCGCCGTTGGAAGTCAATAACCAGCGTTTCCCTTTGAGGATCAGCCATGGTCGATCATCTGAGTCGCCAACAATCTCACGCAATGCTGCCAGCCTTCGAGAGATACTTGGTTGCGATATTCCAAGTTCTTGCGCTGCGGCGGTTGCATCCCCTTCGTGATCAACGATTTTCACAAAGGTCTGCATCAGTTCGAGAGGCACATGCTGGATGGAGCTCATTTCGTTCCTATCTTTCGGCTCGGATGTAGGACATGGTCGCCAAAGTACCAAATGTCCGAATCCCAGGTTGGGTCAGCCCCTTTTATTGCATCCTGAGACGAGCCTGGGATCGGGCAAAAGACAATGAGACAAACGATTAGCAAAACTTTTCCTTTCTCAATCATTCGAATCTCCCTTTCTGAACGCAGTTGGGTGATTGTCCAGGCAGACGATTTCCAATGTTTCCGCAGCCGGAAAACCCACCAATCGTCGGTTTCCCTTAGAATCTTGGCAAATTGATCGGACACCACTTGTCCTGCAACTTGTCAATACCTACATTGAATGTATGCACGCAGGCGCAAGATGTCAACAACCATGCGTATTGTAAACTTTCCGTGAAGGCTTTTTGGAGAACTCTCAACCATGTTTGATCCTGCTCAACCGTCGATTGCTGTCGCTTATGTCGTGGACTCGCAAGGACGCCTGTTACTTACCTGGAACGACAAGTGGGGAGCTTTTACATTGCCGATGACCAAGCTTCACGCCGATCAGCCAGCCGAAACGCCCGAGCAAGCCGGTGTGCGAGCCGCTGCCGAAGTCTTGGGTGTTCCAACACGAGTCGTGCCAGGCAAAGAAGCCAAGTTTGCGCGTGGACTACAGAAGTCTCCGCGCGATGGTGACATCAAGGACTACCAGTACAACGTGGTACCGGTCGAAGCTCATCCCGATTTCGCATCGCACATCAGCAGCCAGCCATTGGTTTGGGCCGCAATCGACAAACTGCAAACCGGTGAGTATCAGCCTGTTTCGAAGTCCGTCGAATCTTTGCTGCGAGAATGCGTCGAATGGGGTTGGATTTAAAAGAGGTATGATTTCGCAAGCCAGGTTAATTCCAACAGTTTGAAAGCCGAGTTGTTTCGAGAATTCGCTATGCCCAAAGTCTTTGTCAGTGCTACTACTCGAGATCTGAAGAGCTATCGAACTGTCGTAGCTGAATGGGCTCGCGCAAACGGTTACGAACCCATTGTGCAGGACGAGTTTCCAGTCCAATCGGACTTTGGCACGATCGTACAAATGTTGCGAGAGAAGCTCGATCCTTGCGATGCAGTGATCCATTTGGCAGGTTTGTTCTACGGCTTCGAACCGACGAATCGGCCCGATGGGGAATCCAGGCGTTCGTACACCCAATTGGAATATGAGCTGGGCAAGGAACATAAGCGGCAAGTGTTTCGGTTTATTGCAAGGACCGACTACGAACCTGACAACACATTCACGCAAACGGACGAACAAACTGTATTGCAGGAGCAACATCGTCATCGGCTGATGCAAGGGAATGAAGCGTGGTCGTCGACATCGCGGACCACTGGTAACGAACTGTACTACGAATTCAGCAACCACGACGAACTGCGAGTCCTTTTAGACAACATCATTGTCAAGCCGACCTTGGCTAAGCCGCAGAATCTTCCGCTGGTCGGTTCGCTGTTCAAAGGCCGCGATAAGTTCATAGAACAACTTCGTAGCGTGCTTGTTAACAAGCCAACCTTCATCGCAGCGGTAACGGCCAAACAAACGATTTATGGGCTAGGGGGAGTCGGCAAGACTCGCGTAGCAGTTGAATATGCCAAGCGGTTTTCGCATGAGTATACTGCGTTGTTGTTTATAACTGCCGATAGCCCTTCCAGCTTGCAACGCAACCTAGCCAACTTGTGCGGTGCCTTGGTACTAAATTTGCCGGAGAAAGACGCTCGTGAGCAGGAGGTCCAAGTCGCCGCAGCTCTACGATGGCTACGAGAACATTCCGGCTGGTTTCTGATCGTCGACAACGTCGATACTCCAGAGGCTGCTACGGCGGTCGAGAACTTGCTTCAGGAACTCGATACCGGACACGTGGTGGTGACGTCGCGTTTATCGCAATGGGGAGATGCCGTCGAAGAATTGTCGCTGGATGTGATCAGCGAGTCCGACGCCGCGGAATTGTTGCTGGAACGGACAAGGGGGAAACGCAAACCTGCGACCACCGACGACGTTGATGCGTTGACTCTCGCCAAGGATCTCGGTCGATTGCCGTTGGCTCTGGAACAAGCCGGAGCATTCATCGCTAAGCACCGCGGCAGTTTTCAGGAGTATCGAACTCGCTGGAAAAGCCAGGAATCGAAGGTTCTCACTTGGCATGACCAGCGATCAATGAAATATCCCGCCAGCGTCGCGACCACCTGGCAGACCAGTTTCGATTTGCTTAGTGAGGATGCGCGAAGATTGCTGAACTTTCTCTGTTGGTTGGCCCCCGATCCAATCCCGCTGACAATGGTCAACAAGCTTTCGGCATTTGACAGCGACAAAGCAGTGGACGTGGAAACCGGTGTCGCAGACCTAGCCGAGTACTCTTTGCTGAAGTGGAGCAACACAACGCAAGATTTCGTCGAAGTCCATCAGTTGGTGCAAGAGATTTCGCGCTTTCGATTGTCAGAACTGGAGAAACGGCATTACTTGAGCGGCTCTCTAGCTATGCTCGATCTCTTTGTTGATCAGGATCCTTCTGATGAATTCTCCTGGCAGGCTGTTTACGTTTTGGCACGTTCACACGCTCGTGTTGCGATTGATCACGCGTTCGAAGTTGCGGTACTCCCCAAGCCATCGAGATTGATGAATCGAATAGGGATCTATCTTTATGAACGAGGTGATTTTGCGGACGCCGAAGTCTTATTGCGTCTCGCACTCGATGTTCAGGCCGCGATAGCCCCGCCAAACTCACCAGCAATCGCGATTATCATGGGCAACTTGGCTGCTGCGCTCCTGGCTGCTGGACGATTAACAGAAGCGGAACACCTATCACGCGAATCACGTCGGATTATCGTGGAATGCGTCGATGAATCGAGCTGGCAAGAGAAGTCCCAGCTAGTCTTCGCGCTGAATAATCTGGGACAATCGCTTACGTCATGCCGAAAATTTGATGAGGCTGAACCGCTGTTTCGCATGGCTTTGCAGATATGCGAAGAAGCTAAGAACCACCAATCAAGGCACAGTAAGCACGCAGTTGTTTTGAACAACCTCGGTCTCCTCTTGAAAGAAACAATTCGATTGGACGAAGCAGAGGTTTTGCTCCGCGACTCGATTTCATTGATGGAGCAAAGTCTTGGCGATACGCATCCTAGACTTGCATTGCCGCTGCACAATCTCGCCGCTGTACTCAACGCGAAGAAAAATTGCGTCGAAGCCGAATTGGCGGTTCGCAGGGCAATTGCTATTAAAGAGCGTCATCACGATCCAAATTCATATCAGCTAGCTACAAGCCTTGCAATTCTTGCGGAGATTCAGAAAGAGTCGAACCGGCCAAAAGAAGCGGCGAGTACTTTTTCGCGATGCCTACTTATTAATGCAAAGTGCTTCGGCGAAAATTCGATTCAAGCTGCGACAGAAATGAGCAATCTTGCAACCGTACTTTATCAAATGGACAATGCCGCTAAAGCGGAGATTCTGGTTCGCACAGCTACATCAATCTTTCTTCAGAGTAAGATCGAAACGCACCTGCAAGATGCGGTATTGAACCTAATCTTTTTGTCAAAGATCTTGTTAGACACCAACCGTGCTGGAGACGCTGAGCAAACGTTGTGGACTGCCATGGGGGGGGCGGTTCAATTATATGGATTAAAGCACGACATAACGCAGGTTGTGCTCACGATGCTGGCTTCGGTTCTTCAAAGCTATTCGGGGCTCTCTGAAACAGATGCTCTCGCCAAAATCCAAAGGAAATTGCGAGGTGAAAAGTGACTCGCAGATCCGAAGCAGCCTTAGCATTTATCTCTTGTGACAGTAAATCCGAGGAAACAGAGTACTTAACGCAGTGGAACAACAACTGGAACGCATTCTCGCTCATCGGTGGTCACGTCGAAGCCGGTGAAACATTCCAACAATGCTGCACGCGGGAAATCATCGAAGAGCTGGAGTGCGTGGCCAATCAGTTCAGAATCGATTCAGCACCGCTCACGATACTGCGCTTCAGCGAATTCTCTACAGCAGCCGGGGAGCAAACCGACTACGAGTGGCAGATCTTCAAAGCAGAACTACACGAGTCGTTGCTGCAAATTCTCCCGTCGACATGTGCTTGGGTAACACCTTCACAGATTCGTAGCGGTTTCACCCAGGATGAAAAACCTATTGCAGGACAAGTCAAGCGTGTTCTTGAGGCGATTGAGGAGCTAAATGCGATGAATACAAACCCGTTGAAAGTCACTTGGCTTTCCGACGCAAGCCGCGATTTGGATCAATCGTTGATCGACCAAGCTAGCAAAGAACTGATTCACGTGTTTGCGAGCAGCGGCGCTAGGGAGGTCGTCGTCACGCAACGCTTCAGTGGCTTCTCTGACGAGCCGCAGAAGAAGCTCATTATCGCCGTTGAGATCCAGTTTCCTCACGGCTCAAATGCTCACGTAGTTAAACTTGGCGATACCGATCAAGTCGATGGCGATTGTGCAGGCTGGGATCAGTGTGCCACTCGCCAAGGAATCGCGAGTCGAATGTTCATTGCTCCAGTCTCAGGGCCAATCTCGGAGCATCGCCAAGCGGTCATCTACTCGGACGTTTATCAATACTACTTCGACAATGGCCGCGATGACAAACCGCAAGAGCTGGAGTTCGTGATCGAACGCTCCATCAGCAACAACACGCCTACCTACACTTCGGTTGAACGGGTTTTAACTCAAGTGTTCACGGAAGCCCATCGTTGTTTTTACAAGCAGGCCAAAGTTGATCCAACTTCGCAGCAAATCATGCACGGCGTTCGGCGAACGCTACGCGTGGGCGAATCCCATGAAGTGCTTGCACGTTGGCAGCGGCCAGATTTTCAGCAGCTTCGACGCGACGCAGCTTGGCTAACTTCCGTCCACCGAGTTCCCGATTGTTTGGACCGACCAAGCTACATTGATCCCGTCGATTTCATGCGCGGGGTTTGTGAAGGCGGCACAGCAAAGCTCCCGGAAATGTTGATTGGACCTGCACATGGTGACCTCCATGGCCGAAACATCATTGTCGGCACCATGCGAGACGAAGCCGAATGGCCAGCCGTATTCGACTTTGACAAGATGGCGGATGACAACATCGTCGCCTGGGATTTCGCCAAGCTAGAAATTGAATTGAAATGCCGATTGTTCCAGCAATTGCTCGACTCAGCAGAGGAACGCGACCAATTGCGGAAGCTGTTGGATATTCAACCACTGCCACCGCTGCCAACAACCCTTCGCTTGACACCCGAAGAGAGCCCGGTGCAACAACGGGCCGAGATGCTCGAATTAATCTATGCCCTCGAGCGACGATTAGATAGCTGGACGCAACAGCTCACCAGAGTGAGTCTTGCAAAACGAATGGACGCCACCTTCGTTGGTGACATTCCCACCAGCACTCCGTTCGGTCGAGCGATGCAGATTATCTTTCGCATTCGCAAAGAAGCAGCGATCTATCTGGGCTTTGAACGGCACCGCGAGGACAAATGGCTTGACGAATATTACTTTGCTCTAGCATGCTACGGAGTCGCATCGGCCAAGTGGCAATCTGCCAACGATCACATGGCCTGGTCGTTAGTCTCAGCCGGCGTCGCTTGTGCCAACTTGCCACAGTTCTCCTGGCCACCGAGCATTAATGAGCCTGCTGATCCCGAGACTGTCATATCGCACATGCAGTTGCTCCCATACGCGCATCGGTGTTGGAAGAGTCATCGACCGCTGGAACCCATCGAACTATTGCGGCACGGCATTAAGCGATTTCCCCACGCCGTCGCGCTCAACCAGGAGTTGGCTTTGTGCTTAGCCGCCTCCGGCCAAGACGAACACAAAGCCGAAGCCGAACGCGAAGTAGCGTCGATAGCCAAGCTCGCCATCGTCTTTCGCGACTTTGAAACGTTGTGTCGCCTGGGCCGAGTCTACAAAGATCGGGGCGATGCCGAATACAACGCCGAGCATGGCGGAAAGTTCACTTACCGAGAAATGCTCGACAAGCATCTGCCGGCCTACCAGCATTACAGCGCATCCTTCAAGCACTATCACACAGCCTATGAAGTCAGCCGAAACTACTATCCAGCAATCAACGCAGCCACACTGGCCTTGTTGATCGGCGACACTGAGCGTCAGCGCAAGCTAGCCGAGGCCGTACTCCACACCTGCTCTCACATTGAATTGGAAGGACAAGAAAGCATCTGGGTATTGGCCAGCGAAGGCGAAGCATCGCTATTGCTCGGCGACAAAGAGTCCGCCATTCGCTTTTATCGCAGTGCGCTCAATAAGACGCTGCCCAACGAAACTGGCATCATCCAAAGCATGTACCACCAACTCTGCCGCCTTCACTGGGCACTGGGCAAAGACGTGGTTCAGCCCATTGCGGATCTGTTTGAATCCAACGGACGTTTGGCGCATGTGAAAGCAGGGCCTTTTGGCAATTGCGGAAGGGGCCAATTCACAAACCATGTTTAGCCTGATCATCTACGGAGACGGAAGCCAATGGGACAAGCCACAGCCTTGGTCGATTGATGCGACGCGGTTCCTTGAGTACAGCTGCGCGGAGGCAGAGGAGCTTTTTGGCAAATCCAAGAATTTGGAACAGCTGGATTCGATCCCAACATTCGTTACTGGTGAATGGGCTGGGGAACACAAGATCGTTCGCTTTGGTTATGTCAGTCGTGTACGCCGATCAGGTAAGGAAATCCAATTTACATTTGATGAGACCGCTCATGCTACGACGGAACTGTTTGACGACTTCAGCGAGGAACTGCAGATTCATCAATGGGAGTATTCTCGCTCGCATTGGGCAATCAAGTCTGGAGAAATTCCCCCAGAGCTGATGTCAGCGTTAAGCAGAGGAACATTTAAGGAGTTTCCATACGAGATCGTCATTTCGTATGCCAGCGAAGATCTCGAGTATGTGGACCAAGTCGCTGCTATCCTTCGAGAGCAAGGGATTCGAATGTTCTATGCGCCTTTTGCCGAGCCGGATCTTTGGGGCAAAAGCCTGAGCAAGCAGTTGGACGTCATCTATCGCAACCTTGGTCGACATTGCTTGATGTTTGTGTCTGAGCACTACGCTCGCAAAGTCTGGCCAACCTTTGAAAGCACGATAGCGATTGAACGGGCAATCTCGCAAGCCGTCGAGGTGAGGGACGACTACATCCTCGCGGGTCGCTTTGATCAGACGGAGATTCCAGGTATGCCGAAGGACGTTGTTTACCAAGATTTAATAAGGAAAACGCCTCATCAGATCGCAGACCTAGTTGTCAAGAAACTTAAACGCAAACGTGCAGGAACGAAGTGAATTCAGGCATACCATTAGATTGAGTTTTGTGTTCTATGACTGCCGAACAATCCGTCCGACATCGAGTCTTTCTCTCGTCAACCTACGACGATCTCAAGGATCATCGCGAGGATGTAATACGGGCAGTGCGTTCGGCTGGATTTGATTGTGAAGCGATGGAGGATTGGACTGCGGACCCTCGCGCTCCAAAAGACTTTTCTCAAAAGCGAATCTTGGATTGTGACGTCGTTGTGCTTCTAGTTGCGAGAAGGCGGGGTTTCATTCCTCCAGAAGAAATGCGCAGCATCACACAGCTTGAGTATGATTGCGCGATTGCGAATGATATCGATGTTATTCCTTTTATACTTGCGGATGACGCGCCGTGGCCAGAGTTTTTCGACGAGCGAGATCGGGATAGTGCGCTGCTTGATTGGGTTCAGACGCTCCGACTTGCGCATGGCTGTCCAAAGGACGCGTTCTTGGGAGACCGTGTAGAGTTGGCATTGAGTGTGGTCAAGTCTCTTACACGATGGGAACGTGAGCGACCGACTCGTCTAACTTTTCGAAGGTTGCCTTCACCACTACCAATCGTACCGTCACAACTTGTTGGGCGTGATAAGGACCTTTCAAAACTTGTTGGTCAATTCAACGCTGATGCTCGAAGTGTTACGGTATTTGCACCTGGTGGTTTCGGAAAAACTCGAGTTGCCATTGCTGCCGCTGAACAATGGACCAAGGAGACAGGCCGACGAGCAGTATTTGCCGAGCTTCGGGAATGTCAAACAACGGTCGAGATGCTCTTTACAGTGGCATCCGCATTAGGTGCCGCGGTTGATAAAGCGAACGACTTATCGAGAGCTGTCGAAGTACTATTAAGTTCCTACGACGGAATATTGGTTCTGGATAACTTCGAGCAACTTGAAACCAGCGCAGCGTCAGAGATTGAAAAGTGGATTCACGCGAACACCGCTAGCGTTTTCTTGATCACAAGCACGAGGCGTCTAGGCTATCATGGTGAAAACGTATACGTATTGGATACGCTATCAACTCAATCAATCAATGGTGCGCCATCGGCTAGTTTACAGCTGTTCTCGAATGCTTGCGCTCGATTTGGTGTCGATGTAATTGCGAATCACAATAACCGAGTGGCAGCCGACGGAATCTGTAATCGATTAGGCGGGCAACCACTTTTGATTGAAATAGCCGCAAGTAGGTTGAAAATTCTTAGCCTTGATGAATTGGTAGGTCAGATCGGTTCGCCAGTATGGCTTGACGCACTCCATACCAGAGAAAAATCTTTTAGGAGAGATGGTGCAGCAGTAGCGAAAAGAACTATTGAATGGAGCTTTTCATTGCTTAGCGCGGATGCGAGAGGGCTCTTTTTGCGAAGTTGCGTTTTCCATGGCGGTTTTACAATCAGTGCGCTCAGGAAAGTTTGTGATCGTGCCGGGTACAACCTTGATTCCTTTGAGGAATCACTTGAAGAACTCATTGATGGCTGTTTTCTAACGCATGGAGCCAGTGGAAGACTCATTCCATATGCGTCCTCCATCGACGAATTTGGATTCGAGCAATTGAAAAAGTTAGAAACGGGCAATCAAGGTGAGGCTTCGCCATTCGAAGCGTGGGGAGCACACTTCGAAAGCGTCGCGAGAGAAGCAGTCAACAGCCTGTATTCTCCTAGCGAACGAAAATCTCTTCAGGTTCTCGAACTTGATCGAGAGAATATTCTTGAAGCTCAACTTTGGTCAATCGAAAATCGCAACCTGTCGATATCAGCTACTCTAGCGCATTGCGCGACTCAACTTTTGTTACTTCGTGGTCCACTACAATTGGCAATCGAACGATTGACGAGCACTCTAGAGCTTACCGATACAGACCAAACAAAGGGAAGCCTGCTACTACTTAGAAGTGATGCCTATTTCTACTGTGGTGACTTTTCAAGGGCTTTGAATGATGCGAAGCGCGCTTTTGAAATAGCAGAAGAATTGCATTTGGCCGAATTGAAAGCAGCGGCGCTATTTGCGATGGGCCAGAGTTGCACGCAAAATTTAGATGACGCACTTCTGTACTGTTCTCGCTCCAAAGCCGGTTTTGAAGCCTTGGTAGACGGATCTGCAATTTCCACACTGCGAGTTGTGGAATGCTGCCTTCGGATTGCGACGTCGCTTGATCGCCAAGGATTATCGGATCAAGCGTTTGAGTATTTTGCGGAGGTGACTCCGCTAGTTGAGCAATTAGGCAGCGACTTGGTTCGAGCGAAGAAGTGTAATGGCTACGGTTTGTTACTTTGGCACGTTGGACGGTGTCGTGAAGCCATTGCAGAATTTTCAACTGCGGAGCGGATTTCTCGCGAGCTAGGCAATTTGCAATTGATGGCAGGCGCGATGACAAACCGAGGTTTAGCGCTAACTGATCTAGCTCGTTACGACGATGCCATAAGGTCTTTTGAAGCGTCTCGGGAGTATCTTTCTCAGATCGGAAATCGAGCATGGTTTGCCGTAAATCGAGGTGGACTTGGATTTGCTCTTGCGCGCTCAGGAAAGACTCCTGAAGGATTGCGACATCTTGCAGATGCTGAGGAGCTCGCAATTCAAGCGGGTAACAAAGAGGACGCAGCGATGCATGCCGGATTTGCGGGACGAATACACTTCTCCGCGAAGAACTTCACAATGGCATCGGAGTCTTTTCAGCGTGCATTCAATCTCGAGGGCGATGCGAACATCGCGTTGACGGTCCGGCAAATGTGCAATCGAGCGTTTGCCTGTGCGAATGCAATTCAACTTGGAGAAAACGTATCAGCGAGAATTCATTTGCAAAAAGCAATTGAAATCGTTGAACTCAAGGCTTGTAACCGAAACCATCGAGTACCGGAGATTTCCATGGCACTGAATGCAATTCAAGACTGCCAACGAATACTTCTATTGGACAACGAAACAACGAATGGAAACAACAATTAAATGAGCAAATCTAATCGCGAAACTGGAATCAAGTTAAGTAGTTGGCTTTCACGCTTGGATAGCGAATTCTCATTTGTTGCAGCTAAGCATGGCGAGAAAACGCGATCGAGACATCATTGGGTTTACCCTTGGACTGACTTGGAAGAACAACTTGGCGATAAGTCCTTGCATTTGATAGGTTACGGGAGCTTGATGAATCGAGCATCGGCGTTTCGAACTCTTGGCGACTATGACTCCTTGAACCCGATTCCAGGAGTAGCTTTTGGGGGAGAACGAGTATACGAGTATTTCATGTCAGATGCCGTCGTAAGCCGCTACGGCGTCAAGATAGAACCAAATGAACGTGCGGCATTAAACGTCCGAAAGGCAAGTACTCTTGCGAGCCACTTCAATGGAGTGCTCTTGACGATTTCGTTAGACGCAATTGAATCATTGCGGGAACGCGAGAAGAATTACGATCTGTTTGCCATGCCTTTCCTACCGTGGGGTACGGATGAGTTTTTCGAAGGGACCGCATATTGTTTGGTCGCCAACCAGAACTCCGACGGAACGATTCGAAGCCATCTAATGCCTCATCCCGGCTATCACGAGGTTTGCCTAAGCGGAGCCCAAGGCCTGACTGACTCTACAGCTTTTCGTGATATGTTTCTTTCAACAACATCGCTTTGGGATGGAACAAAACTGAGTGATTGGCGTGATACGCAGGGAGGTGAGGTGTCCAATGGTTAACGCTAGCTATGAACGCAAGGATGCCACTGGGATGGCAGATCGCTTGCGTATGGACTTGGAGAATTTGGGTTATGAAAAATGGCAGGATAATCGCGAGATTCGCGCTGGGCGGAAACTGGAAGAGCAAAACTCGTGATTGCGCTGCTTCGCCCTCATGCGGTGCGTCGCGCCGCTGATCCGAACAATCCAGATTGCCTCGATAGCATACGTTTAAATGAATTGACGTTTGCGTGCTTCGCCAACCGAGTTGAAAAACCAAAAAACAGTTCGCACAAGCGAAATTCAACGGGACAATCCTTGAGGAAGGAATTAACTCGATAATGACGATGAGACTGTTTCTATCGTCAGTCACTGATCGCGAGGCGTCGGACTCGAAAATGCCTGACTGTTCGGCGACAATTAGTTCTTCCCTTTAGCGACAATTAGAATTCCCTGCTACAAGTTCTTGGTGAGCTCCTCGTTGATAGTGGATTTGCCAGTGGTCACTGCTTGCTTGGCCTTCTCCACGCGGTAGCTCGGAACATTCAACTCGATGATCACGCTGTGATGCACTAAGCGGTCGATCGCAGCGGCTGTCGTCATCGCGTCCTTGAAGATCTGGTCCCACTTCGAGAATGCCAGGTTGCTCGTCAATAGTACGCTGCCCCGCTCGTATCGCTCTGCCAATAGTGTGAACAGCACCTCCATCTCTTCGCGGCTTTGTTGCACGTAGCCCAGGTCGTCGATGATCAGGCCCTCGAACGATGAGAACTGCTTGATCAATTTCGGAAGTCGCAAGTCCCGCTTGGCAATCAGCAGTTGCTGCACCAACAAGCTGCATGTTGTGAACAGGACACTGCGACCCGATAACACCAACTGCTCCGCCAACGCACACAACGCATGGCTCTTCCCCGAACCCGGTTTGCCGAACAACAGAAGGTTCTCCCGACGATCCAAGAATAATCCATCGCGAAGCGCCTCCAGTTGGCGACGAACGTTCAACGGCAACCGGGTCATGTCGAACGTCGACCAAGTCTTGCCCGCTGGAAGTTGAGATCGTGTCATCAGTCGCTTGATTCGGCCCTCGCGGCGAACTTGGCACTCCGACGTTGTCAGTTCCGAAAGGTAGTCCAAGTAACTTAGGCTCTCCGCTTCGGCCCGTGTCGCCATCGGTGCGAACTGATCCCGGAACGTCGGCATCCGCAGTTCCTTGAACTGCATCGTCAAACTTGCGCGCCGGTCCGTCCCGGTCACCGTCTTGCTCTCGCTCAAGCTCGCTTTGCGACGTGCCTGTGAGGGTTTGAGTTTCGTTGTCGTTGTCATCGGTTCCATCCTTGGAAAACGTGGGAATCAAACAGTCAAAATCATTCAAGTCCGGCGCCTCGACATCGATGTCAGTAACCGGGGCAATCGCTTGGGAAACTGCCACCTGTCGGCGAAGTTCGTCGATGTCGATGACGCCGCCCGCAGCCACGCACACTCGCAAGATATCCTCGACGGTTTGTTGGCTTTCATCAGCGGCGAACTTCAGAATTTGCAGATACATCTTGTCTGCGACCTTCTCGTTGTGTTGCCTGCTTAGTAGATCATAGGCGAATCGAAAGTAGCTGCTCGGGAACATCTCTTCGCGGTAACGGTAGTCGGCAAACGCGCCGGGCTTGCGCACTAAAGCGTCAATCACATGGCGATAGTTGATGCTGGCAGCTTGTTTGCCGACGAGTCGCTGCATCGTTTGAATCATGTGACCTTGAAACGTCACCGTGACTGTCTCGGCACTGATTCGCAGATCGACTTTACGTCCGATCAAACGACTGGGAACCGAGTAAGTGTTGGCGCGAACGTTGATCGTCGAGCTTTTGCTCACACGAACGCCTTTGAGCTGGTCATCGGTGTCAAGTCGAGCGTCGGGCAGCCGACCAAGCATCAGTCGCTCTTCAGCAAACCGCTGCTGACGAGACGCGTTGGCGCGGTCGACGATTTCTCGTACGAACGCCATATACTGATCGCGACTGGCGAAGTCGCGACTTCCGCGAAGCATGAGTGCTTGGTCGATACGTTCCTTGAGGTGTCCGTTTTGCGATTCGACATCGCCGTTCTCGTTGGCGCACCTCGCATTGGTCTTCTGGGCAACGCAGCCGTAGTGGTTCATCAATGCCGCGTAGCGAGTCGTCAGTGTCGTTCGATCGGAGTGATTGCGAACGGCCGCGCTGAGGGAGTCGCTTCGGTGCTGAGCGGGCACGCCACCGAACTGCCAGAAGGCGTTCTGAATACCCTCGCTGAGTGCTTCGAATGATTCGGAGAAACACAGCGACACTGATTCGATATTGCTGTAGGTCAGCACGCAGTGAAAGAGCGTATGTTTGAAAGTCGCTCCAGCGATCTTCACACCGAGTTCATTGCAAACGGTAAAGTCGCTCGCTGCGAAGCGTCCTGGGTGATGGTCCTGCGGAAAGAACACGGGTTTATTAGGTCCGTCAATCGCTCGCCAATTGGCCACCCGACGCTCAAAAGTGCGGCGGGTCGATTCGTCAAACTTGCCGGGATACTGGCGTTGGAGATCACCAAAAAGAGTGACGGCTTTAAGCCCAGGTTCGGCCTGGAGCAACTGCTCGACGTCATTCCAAATTTCGGCAAACGGATCGACGCGAGTTCGATATGCTCGCGGCGATTTCCGCTGCGACGGGAGCGTCGGATCATCGCGATAGGAACGTGCGGTTTTGTTATTCATCGAAGCCATCCTGGCAGAAGCGGCGAGTGACTTGCCAACGGCCAGCCAACGCCAGAGTTCAGAAACTTGCCCATCCGTAACCATCGCAATCTCCTTGAAAGTAGGAGCTTGCGATAATGCGATTCTGCCCCGCACAGGGGAATTCTAATTGTCGCTGATTTGTGAAACGCCACCGCGTGAAACTCACGAATCGGTCGCTCAACTGGGGAATTCTAATTGTCGCGGAGAGGGAAAACTAATTGTCGCTAGACAGCCTGACCCTTTGCGAACTTGGCTGGACGGACAGCTTCGCCATATCAACACACCTTGCGTCTATCAGGAATTCTTAATTGAGCGAGGGGTCAATACGCTTGAAAAGCTTGCAATGGCGATTCACGAAAGTAGCGATATGGTTGTTCATGTCTTGGGTGAGGAAGGCGGCTGCTGCCCTCCTGAGACATTTGCGCAAGAATTGTTTGTAAGCGCCCATCATGACCGGGGTTAGATTTCGGCGGCGCGGGCTTGATTTGCGGGGTAGTTTTTGCTTGTGGCAACTTGGCCACTTATCCCGAAAC